>FWPU01000497.1_pt1 | contig 66759 bp, 52 predicted proteins | sample 2228361 | NCBI WGS metagenome assembly FWPU01 (sample SAMEA103939777, study PRJEB20133) | metagenome
TGCTTCGAGCCGCTCGAGAAAAATCCGCAGCCGCTGCTCCGGCCTCCGCCGCAGATCGTATTCGCGGTCCGCCGGGCCGGCTTGCTCGAGGCTCCCGACACACGCCGCCCGGGATTTCCGTGCCGGCTCCGGCTTCCCATTATCGGCGGATTGACCGCGCGAAATCCGGGTGAATTTGACTTCGCACCCGCGGCTCCGATATGGTGGAAGTTCCCGGTAGAGGCGCGGGAGCCATCAGTAGGCGGGCCGGCGGTTCCGAGGAGCTTCGGAGGCCCGTCCGAAAGGGGCCGAACAGATCCCGCCGAAGCCGTGACGGAGAGCTTCGCCGGCACGGTTGGGGGGTAAGGGTAAGACCTGCCCACTGTCATCCGGCATCGGATGGAGCGCTATCGAGGAGCGAACCGGCGCGCATCGCGCATTCCCCTCCGCCTCCCCTCCGACCTGGAAGAGTATATGAACGTTTTCGAACTCGCGCGCCGGCTGATTGACATCGACTCGGTGACGCTCAACGAGAAGGCCCTGGGGGAGTTTCTCTGCGGGCATCTGGCGCCGCTGGCCGAGCGCCACGGCGGGCGCCTCGAGCGGATGCCGGTCGAGGAGAATCGCTTCAACGTGCTGGCCTGGTGGGGCGAGCCGGCGGTCACGCTTTCCACGCACCAGGACACCGTGCCGCCGTTCATCCCGTCGCGCGAGGATGAGGAATTCATCTGGGGCCGCGGCGCCTGCGACGTAAAAGGCCTGATGGCCTGTATGCTCGTCGCCGCCGAGCAACTGCTCGCGGAGGGCACGCGCAACTTCGCCTTGTTGTTCGTTGTCGGCGAGGAACGCAACAGCCTGGGCGCCTTCACCGCGGCCCGGCATCCCCGGGGCTCGCGCTATCTCATCAACGGCGAGCCGACCGAGAACAAGCTCGCTCTCGGTTCCAAAGGCGCGCTGCGCTACGAGATCACCGCCGAGGGCCGGATGGCCCACTCGGCCTACCCGGAGCTCGGCGAATCGGCCATCGAGAAGATGCTCGACGTGCTGGCCGGCCTGCGCGCCCTCCAGTTGCCCGACGATCCGCTGCTCGGCAAGAGCACGTTGAACATCGGCACGATCCACGGCGGCCGGGCTCCTAACATCGTCCCGGACCGCGCCACAGCCGAAGTCATGATCCGTCTGGTCGGAGACGCCGCGCCTGTGCGAGCGGCGGTCGAACGGGCTGTCGCCGGGCGGGCCCGCATTCACGAAGTGCTGTGCATACCCGCGGTCCGCCTCAGTTCACTGCCGGGCTACGAGACGACGGTCGTCTCGTTCACCACTGACATCCCGGCGTTCAACGGCGCTTGGGGCGAGCCGTTCCTCATCGGTCCGGGCTCGATCCGGCTGGCGCATACTGCCGAGGAACGCGTGCCGAAAAGGGAACTCGTCCAAGCCGTCTCAATTTACAAAAACATGGTGAGGCAGTTACTCACCCGTTCAGAGAATGCTTATGTCTAAGAAAATTGAAGTCGGAATCCTTGGCGCCACCGGCATGGTGGGCCAGCAGTTCATCAACTTCCTCCAAGGTCATCCATGGTTCGAGATCAAGTGGCTCGGCGCCAGCGACCGCTCGGCCGGCAAAAGGTACCGCGACGCCACCACCTGGCGGCTGGACGGGCCGATGCCGGACGAGGTGGCCGACCTGATGGTCCACGAGTCGAAGCCCGACCAGGCGCCGCAACTGATGTTCTCGGCCATGGACGCCTCGGTGGCCACCGAGATCGAGCGGGCCTTCGCCGAAGCGGGCCATTTTATCGTCTCGAACTCGCGCAACCACCGGATGGAGCCGGATGTCCCGCTGTTGGTGCCCGAGATCAACGCCGATCACTTGAAGGTGCTGCCCTTACAGCGGCGCAACCGTGGCTGGAAGGGAGGCATCATCACCAATCCCAATTGCTCGACCGTCGTGCTGACGATGGCTCTGGCGCCCCTGAAGCCGTTCGGCATCGAAAAGGTGGTGGTCACCACCCTGCAGGCGCTCTCCGGCGCCGGCTACCCGGGCCACGCCTCGTTCGATATGAACGCCAACGTCATCCCCTTCATCCGCAATGAAGAGCCGAAGATGGAAAGCGAAACGCAGAAAATCCTCGGCGAGTTCAACGGGCAGTCGTTCCAGCCGCACCCGATGAAGGTCAGCGCCTCGTGCAACCGTGTCCAGGTCCTGGACGGCCACACCGAAACCGTCGCCATCGAGTTTTCTGAAAAGCCGTCTGAGGCGGCGTTGCTGGAAGCCTTCGACACTTTCAAGGGGCTGCCGCAGGAGCGGAATCTGCCGAGCGCTCCCCCGCGTCCGGTCATCTACATGCGGGAGGAGGATCGCCCGCAGCCGCGCCGGGACGTCAACCGCTACAACGGCATGGCGGTGTTCGTGGGGCGCCTGCGCGAATGCCCGGTGCTGCACTGGAAGCTGCTGGCCATGGGCCACAACACGGTGCGTGGGGCCGCCGGCGCCGCCGTCTTGAACGCCGAGCTGATGAAATCGGAGGGCCTGCTGGACTGATGATCGTAATGAAATTCGGAGGCAGTTCGCTCGCCTCCAACGAAGCCATCGACCGCGTCGCTTCCATCGTCGCCTCCCGCAAAGACCGGCGGCCCGTCGTCGTGGTCTCGGCCATGGGCAAGACCACGGACCGGTTGCTGGCCATCGCCGATGCCGCCGTGGCCGGACAGCGCGACGAGGCGCGCCGGCTCCTCGTCGAACTGGAGCAGTACACGCTCCAGGAGGGCGATTCCGTCGGCGGCCGCATTGAAGAGTGTTTCCGCGAACTGGCGGAACTTGTCGGCGGGCTCGCCGTGCTCGGCGAGCTGACGCCGCGCTCCATCGACGCCATCTCCAGCTACGGCGAGCGCATGTCGAGCCTGATCGTGGCGGAGAAGTTTCGCCGGCGGGGCCTGAGTGCCGCCCATGCCGACTCCCGCCGGCTCATTATCACCGACGAGCGGCACACCCAGGCCGCACCCCTCTTTGACGTGACCTACGCGAAGCTCGCCGAGGCGCTGCCGCCGCTGCTAGAATCCCACGACGTCGTCGTCATGGGCGGCTTTATCGGAACTTCGGCCTCGGGCATCACCACGACCCTGGGGCGCGGCGGCTCGGATTTCACCGCCTCCATCGTCGGCGCCGCCTTGGGTGCGGAAGAGATCCAAATCTGGACCGACGTCGACGGGATGCTGACCACCGACCCGCGGATCGTCAAGGAGGCGAGGCGCATCAACGTCATCTCCTTCGCCGAAGCCTCCGAACTGGCTTACTTCGGGGCCAAGGTCCTGCACCCGTCCACCCTGCTTCCTGCCATCGACAAGAACATCCCGGTCAGGGTCCTCAACTCCCACCGCCCGGAAGTGCCCGGAACGCGGATTGTGGCCGACCGGGTTCCGTGTTCCAACGTCGTCAAGGCCATTTCCTGCAAGCGCAACGTCACCGTGGTCAACATCAGCTCGACGCGAATGCTGGGCGCTCACGGTTTCCTCCGCCGCATCTTCGAGGTCTTCGAGCACCACCACACCTCGGTCGACATGGTTTCCACCTCGGAGGTCAGCGTCTCGGCCACCATCGACAACCCGAAGGCGCTGGCGGCCATCCGCCGGGAGCTCGAGCAGTTCTCCCGGGTCGATGTCGAAGATAAGCAGGCGATTGTCTGCCTGGTCGGCGACAACATCCGCTACACGCCGGGGATCGCGGCGCGCGTCTTCCGCGCCCTCGACGGCATCAACATTCGGATGATTTCCCAAGGGGCCTCGGTCCTGAATCTCGGATTCGTGGTCGCTGACGCCGACGCCGACAAGGCGGTGGCCGCCCTGCACCGCGAATTCTTTTCCGAACTAGATCCGAGGGTCTTTGCCTGAGGAGCCGCGCATGAATCTCGCTATTGTCGGCTACGGCAGGATGGGCCGGGCGGTGGAACAACTCGCCCCGGAATATGGTTTTTCGGTCCGGCTTAAGCTTGACGTGGACAACAACTCGAACTACGAGGGCCTGACCCCGGAGAACTTCGCCGGCGTCGACGTGGCCGTCGAGTTTTCGACGCCGGAGACGGCGGCGGAAAACCTGGTGCGGCTGGCCGCCCTCAAAGTCAACGCGGTCGCCGGGGCGACCGGCTGGAGCTCCCAACTCGACCGCGTGAAGGAGGCCGTCGAAAAGCACGGAACCGGGCTTGTGTGGGCGCCCAACTTCTCCATCGGCGTGAACATCTTCATCCGCCTGGTCGCCGAGGCCGCCCGCCTGTTCGCCGGCCACGCTGACTACGGGGCCTGGGGCTGGGAGATCCATCATGACGCCAAGAAGGACGCGCCCTCAGGCACCATGCTGAAGCTCGTCGAGGAGATGAGACAGGCAGGATACGACCGCCCCATCCACGTCGCTTCCAATCGCGCCGGCAAGATGCCGGGCACTCACGAGATCGGCTTCGATTCGTCGGCTGACACCATCACCCTGCGGCACGCCGCCCGCGGCCGCGAGGGCTTCGCCAGAGGCGCGCTGGCCGCCGCCCGCTGGATCGCCGGCAGACGGGGCTTCTACCGGTTCAGCGACATCCTCTTTGCCCCCGGCGGCCCCGCAACCTGATAGCCTAAACCGGAAGGAGGATTGGAGATGTTTACCGGATGCGGCACTGCGCTGGTCACGCCGTTCAAGCCCGATCTATCGCTGGACGAAGATACGCTGCGGCGCTTGGTCCGCCGGCAGCTCGATGCCGGGATCAATTTCCTCGTCCCTTGCGGCACCACCGGAGAAAGTCCGACGCTGACCCACGAGGAACACCTGCGGGTGGTCGAGGTCGTGCTGGAAGAGGCCAAAGGCAAGGCGCCCGTGCTGGCGGGCGCCGGCGGCTACAACACCGCCGAGGTGATCCGGACCGCTAAAGAGGTCGAAGCGCTGGGGGCCGACGGCATCCTGTCAGTCACGCCGTACTACAACAAGCCGACGCAGGAGGGCCTGTACCAGCACTACAAGGCGATCGCTTCGGCCATCAAGATACCGATCATCGTCTACAGCGTGTGGAGCCGCACCGGGATCAACGTCTTGCCGGCGACCCTCAAGCGCCTGGCCGAGATCGACAACATCATCGGCGTCAAGGAGGCCTCGGGCAACATCAGCCAGATGGGCCAGGTGGTGCGGGAAACCCCGGATGACTTTGTCGTGCTCTCCGGCGACGATGCCGTCACGCTGCCGCTCATGGCGCTGGGCGGCAAGGGCGTTATCTCGGTGGTGTCGAATCAGATCCCGGCGGAGATGACCGCGCTGGCCCAGGCCTGCCTGGCCAACGACTTCGCCACAGCCCGGCAGCTCCACTACCGCTATCTCCCCTTGATGGAGGTCAACTTCATCGAGTCCAACCCGATTCCGGTCAAAGCGGCGATGGCGTTGATGGGGCTGCTCGAGCCGGTTTGGCGCCTGCCCCTGACGTCCCCCAGCGCCGATAACCTGGCCAAGATCGAGCACGTGCTTACCCAGACCGGACTCGCCGTGAACCGCAAATTCCATGTTACCGTCTGAGATCGAAGCCCTCTTTGACTCCCAGCCCGACACCTACACCGAGGACGACTTCCGCCTGTTCCAGGAATTCAAGGAGGCGCTGAACCGCGGCGCGGTGCGGGCGGCTGAACCCGACCCCGCCGCCCCCACCGGCTGGCGCGTCAACGGCTGGGTGAAGAAAGGGATCCTTCTCGGTTTTCGGATGGGCGCCATCGTCGATATGTCGATCGACGCTTCCCGCCAGCCGTGGTTCGACAAGGCGACGTACCCGGTCAAGCGGTTCACCCCGGAGATGGGGGTGCGCATCGTGCCCGGCGGCTCGAGCATCCGCGACGGCTGCTACGTCGGCAGGGGCGTGACCTGCATGCCGCCGATGTATATCAATGTCGGCGCCTACGTCGGCGACGGAACTATGATCGACTCTCATGCGCTGGTGGGCAGTTGCGCCCAGGTCGGCCGAAACTGCCACATCTCGGCCGCCGCCCAACTCGGTGGGGTGCTCGAGCCCGTCGGGGCCATGCCGGTGATCATCGAAGACGAAGTGCTTGTCGGCGGCAACTGCGGCGTCTACGAGGGCACCATTGTCAAGCGCCGCGCCGTGCTCGGAACCGGCGTCATCCTCAACCGGTCAACGCCGGTCTACGACTTGGTCAACGACGCCATCATCAGTGCCGATGAGAATACGCCCCTGCTCATCCCGCCCGCAGCGGTCGTTGTGGCGGGCGCTCGCGCGGTGAGAAAAGGCATCGGCGCCGACCACGGCATCAGCCTCTATACGCCGGTCATCGTCAAGTACCGCGACCCGAGGACCGACGCCAAGCTCCAGCTCGAAGAGCTGCTGCGGTAGAGGCGGTTCCGGTTTCAGAACATCAGTTTCAGGCCCATCGTGATCTGCCGCTGGCCGTGGCCCTTTTCCCCGGTGATGGTCCCGAACGCGGTATTCGTCGGCGTCGTGTTCGGGCTGCCGAACTGCACGTGGTTCAGCGTGTTAAAGGTTTCCAGCCGGTATTGCAGCCGGAAGCGCTCCTTGAGGCGGAAGTTCTTGAACAGCGATAAGTCCCAGTTGTTGATGCCGTCGTTGCGAATCCCGCTGAACCGCGTCGACAACCCGCGGATGTTCGAGGCCAGTTGCTTGGCGCTGTCCCGCTCGAAACCCGCATCCACGTTAAACCAGCGCTCGGCGCGCCGCTCGCTCACCGGAAGCGGAATGTCGGCCAGCTTGCCGCGAAAGATGGCGTTGCCGAAGCCTAGCGCCTGGCCGCTCTGGCCTTCGAACCAGCCCTGGAACTGCCAGCCGCCCAAGATCGCATCCACCCACCCGGGCGCCCCGCTCAGAAAGCGGCGGCCGCGGCCGAACGGGAACTCGTAAATGCCGTTCAGCACAAACCGGTGTGTGTAGTCGTTCTCCGAAACGACCTCTTCGGGCCGCGGATCGGTGTCGTTCAGGTAGGCGATGGCGTCCATGAACTTTGAGTATGTCCATGCCAACTGGAACGTCAGCCCTCCGCTCATGCGCTTCTCGACCCGCGTTTGTAACGAGTGGAACCAGGAGTAGCCGTCGTTAACGTCCGTGGTGATGCTGGAGAAGTGCGGGAACGGCTTCAGCAAGTTCCCCCGGCTGATCGTCTTATTGCCCAAGCCGGTCCCGACGAACTCCGGGATGCCAAAGAACGGATTCGGAACCTGTTCGCTCAGGAAGTCGATCGTCGCCTGGTCCCGCTCCGGCGCAGTCGATAAGTACTGCCGCGGCGTAGCGGAGAATTCGCGCTCGGCAAAGAGCTTCGTGCCCCGATTGCCGATGTAGGCCACCTCCATCACCACCCGGCCGGGCAGTTCGCGCTGAAGGGAGAACGACCAGCGCTGCATATAGGGGTTGCGCATCCGGCTGCTAAAGAAGCTGACGCCGCGGCCGAGGAAGGTCGCCAGGCCCTCCGCCGCACCCGGCGCCGCCTCGATACCGTTCGGGAACGGATTGGCCAGGGACGCCTGGTAGGTCTGCCCGTTGTCGATCGACGCGATGATGTTGGTGGACTGGTTGAAGCCGCCCTGGTTCACGTCCTGCCGGTCGATGCCGATGATGTCATAAAAGATCCCGTAGCCGGTGCGCAGGATCGTCTTGTCGTTCCATTGATAGGCGATGCCGATGCGGGGAGCGAGGTTGTTCTTGTCGCCGTCCCACAGGCCCCGCGGCTGATCGCCGACGCCGGCAAACAGCAGCCCGCCCATCACCCGGAACTGGTCCACCGGGAGCTCCGCGATCGGGCTCTTGGCGTAGTTGGCTCTCGCTTGGGCCGCGATCGGGCTTTCGGTGCTGAAATCGAAGCTCCGGATCGAGCGGTTGAACCGCTCCGTCGTCGGGCCCTCGTACTCCCAGCGCAGCCCGAGGTTGACGGTCAGTTTCCGTGTCAGCCGCCAGTCATCCTGAACGAACAGGCCCCAGTAGGTAGACTGCTCGGCCCGCGACGCGTTAACACTCACGTTGCCCCCGGTGGGAATCCCGAGCAGCATCGAGGCCAGGCCCTGGCCGATCGGCGCAGCGGGCGAGTTATCGAGCGGCCCCCGCGTGTACGTCGAGGCGAAATTGAACCGCGGCGCCACGTTGCCGTAATTAAAGCCGTTCTCCCTCAGCAACCGGAACTCCGCCCCCATGCGCACGCTGTGGCTGGAAGCCATCCTGGTCACCGTCCCCGCGAAAGTTTGGTAGTACATCTTGCGGTTGTCCCCGCCCGCGGCGCTCAATTGCGTGTAAGCGCCGTTGTCGATGTAAATCATCGGAAAGGCAAACCCCGCCGGATCGGTTCGGGAGGAGATCTCCTCGACAAGACTCTTGGGAAAGCCGAGCGTCGTCAGGTCGAAGCCCTGCGTGCCCCGGTAGGTGTACGGGTTCTGGTAGGTCAGCCCGTAACGGAAATTCACGATCAACTGCGGCGAGACAGTGTGCACATCGTCCACCACCAGCCCCCAGCCGGTGCGGTCGAGAATGGTCTGGGTCGCCGGCGTCGGCAATGTGTCGTTGATGTTGTCGTGCTGCGAATTGTTCCAGCGCACGAACATCCGGTTCCGGTCGCTGATGTTGTGATCCACCCGGTTCACCAAAGTCCGGTTGCGGCGATCGATGTCCCGGGTGCGGAAGAAGTTCTGTCGGCCGTCAATGGTGCCCGGCTGATTGGGGTCAGGATAATAGTCCAGGATCTTGAGCGCGATCGGATCCAACCGGCTGGAGGGAATCACGTTGCCCGGAATCGGCTGCCGCTCGAACCGGCCTTTCTTCTTCGAGGGTACCGTAGTGAAAGGATCGTAAATCTGGTATCTCGGCCCCGCCGCCAGTAATTCCGACAGGTCGCCTTTTTTCATTGCCGGTGAGGGCACCGTATAAGTGCCGCTCAAGTTCCGCATGATGTACAGCCCCTCGTAGCCGAAGCTCCAAAATGTCCTGTTTCGCCCGTCATACAATTTCGGCAAGTAGACGGGGGCCGTCACCGTTCCGCCCCAGCGCCGGTGCCGCCAGCCTTCCAGCGCCCGCTTCTTTTTCTCCTCGGTGATCGGACCGGTGTTCGGATCGTAGATCCACCGGTTGGTGAACCACGGCACCGCCCGCCACCGCGACTCGTTCCCATAGCCCGTGCCGTGCAGCTCGTTGGTGCCCGACTTCATACTGACGTTGGTGATGCCGCCGGCGGCGTGGCCGAGGCTGGCGTCGAAAGTCGCCGTGTGAATCTTGAACTCCTGCACCAAGTCCTGCGGCGGCGAGAAGACGGCGGCGCGCTCGACCACGTTCGGCGCCGCGTCCACCAGCGCCTCGCTGGCGTTGCGCGTGCCGTTGACGATGTTGTCGGTTGCCGCCCCCTGATCCATCGGGTTTCCTGCCGACCGGCCCCCGGTCGACAGCACGCCCGGTGACAGCCGCGTCAAGTAGAACGGATTGCCGCCCACAACCGGAAGCTCCATGACCTGCCGCTCGTACATCACCATCCCGACACTGGCCGTCGTCGTCTCCAATAGCGGCGTCTCGCCGGTGACGACAACTGATTCGGCCACGTCGCCCACTTCCAGCACGAAATCCAGCGCCAGGCGGTCGGCGACGCGCAGCTCGATTCCGTCGCGAACCGCGGTCTTGAACCCCGCCAATTCCACAGTGACCTTATACACTCCGGGCAAAAGATACGGGATCTCGAAATTCCCGCTCTCGTTCGTCCGGGCTGAGCCGCCGGTATTGGTGGCTCGATTGATCGCCTTCACCTCCGCCCCGACGACCACAGCGCCCGTCGGGTCGGTCACCATGCCGATAATGCTGGCGCGCGACTCTTGCGCCGGGCACACTCCGGCCCCCAAGAACCCTGCGCCCAGGAGGATTGCGATTTTCTTGATATTCATATATACCCCGCTTTCTCTCGGCTGCTGGCCTTTGGCTCAGCCAGGCAAGATTTTATCCGAACAGATACGACAAATCAAGACCGAAGGCGAACTGGTCAAATACTTCCTATCTGCGTCCTTGCCCAATTGAAAACGACCCTGGCAGGCCCGCGCCCAACTCCATCCCGAGCCACGACCGAGGGGAGTGGTTCTCCCCCGCCCCGACCGCCGTTACCGCCCAAACTCGAACACCAACCCCACCGACGGCAAGATCGGCAGCATCTGGTCGAAGCGGAGGGTGGCTTCCCCCGTCCGGCGGTTGAACCGGCGAAGCTCGTCAAAGCGGTAGTTGGTTTGGTTATAGACGTTCACCACCTCTGCGTAGAGCGTTAGCTTCCACCGGTTGTAGACAAAGGCCTTGTTCAGCCGCAGGTCGAGGCGGTGGTAGTCATCCATGCGGACGCTGTTACGGGTCTCGGCCAGGTAGTAGTTGCCGCCTACCCGCCGGAAAAAGCCGGGAATGGGGAACCCGCTGCCATACAGGAACCTCATGCTGAGGTTAGCCGTGGGCCGGATCCGGTAGCTGCCGAAGACGTTCACGGTGTGGAGCTGGTCGGTGTCGCTCGGATAGCGGCCGCCCGCCTCGAGGTTTCGCAGGCCGGTCCGCCCGTAGGCGTAGGAGACCCACCCGCTCAGCCGGTTGGCCGTGCGCCGCTGAAAGAATATTTCGAAGCCGCGGGCGTAGCCCCGAACTGCGTTGGCAAGGGGCGCCGCCTCCGGCGGCACGAACACCGCGCCGCTCCTCAAGCGGGGCTCGGCCAGCGGGCGGAACAGCAAGTCGCGGTCATCCCGGTTATAGAATTCCGCCCTCAGACGGCTCCGCTCGCCCAGCCGCTGCTCGATCGACGCGATCACGTGGTGGGCCCGTTCCGGCAGCAGGCCGCGGCTTCCGATCCTCATCAGCATCCACTTCAAATCGGGATGCTGCACGTACTGCCCCCACCCCAAGCGCAGCTCCGTTCTCGGGTGGGGAACCAACACCACAGCGGCGTGCGGGGTGACGGAATCCACGTTATTCACGTCATAAGCGTCCCACCGCATGCCGGCCGACAGCCGCACCCGGCCGCCGGCCGCGCCCCACGACTGCTCGACATAGCCCCCGGCCCGCAGCCCGCGCCCCCCGTACTCGTCCAGCCGGCGGACGGCGTCGGGCCGCAACTCGTAATAGTTCCAAAACCCATCGTCCCGAACGCGCCGCAGGCTCCCGCCGCCTTCGAGCGTGGCATGTGAACTCCAGGCCCAGTTCGCATTGGCGTTCCACACCCACTCACCGTAATGGCCCCGCGAGAGATCGAGCCGCTCGCGGTTCCGGTTGAGGTGGCGCTCCCGCATGAACGCCAGCCGGTTCGTAAGCAGGACCCGCTCGCCGGGGGTGTAATGCCAGGCAGCGCTCGCCAGCGTCAAGTGATAGTCGGCCAGCATCGGGGAGTTGAGGCCCAGCCGCTGCCAGTTTCGCGTCCGGTCAAGATCGGAGTAGCCCTCGGCGAGGCTGAGGCTGAAGCGATGCCGCCGCGTCAGTTCGTAGCTCAGCCTCCCTTGCCCGTCGAGGAAGCCGAAGGCCAGCGTCTCGTCTTTGGCCGTCCGCCGCAAGATGTACTGGAGATAGCTCTTGCGCACGCCGGCCAGCCAGGCCCCCTTGCTCCCCAGCGGGCCTTCAGCCATGGCCCCGGCGTTGGACATGCTGGCGGTGGCGCGCCCGGCAACGCCCTGGCGCGACCCCTCCCGGCTGTGGATCTCGACGGCCGCCCCGGTCCGGTCGGCGTAGCGCGCCGGGAACGCCCCGCTGTGCAGCGACAGCGCTTGGGCGGTGTCGCCACTGAACAGGGTGAGCGATCCGGTGGGATTGTCCTCGACGACCATGTGGAAGGGCATGTGCACCAGTACGTCATCGACGTACAGGCCCACCCGATGGTAACCGGCTCCGCGGATGGCAAAGAAGCTGTTGAAGTCGTCGTTGGAGGAGACGCCCGGCATGCCTTGCACCGCGCGCAACGGATCGTCGGCCAGCACGCTGGCAAGGTTGCGGACTTCGTCCCCCTCCAGCGTCAGCTCCGTCGGGCTGTCCTGGCGCACCGCCTCGAAGGGCCCGGCGCGCACCTCGATCGATTCGGACTGCCGGAAGGTGTCCGGGCTGAGCACGATCTCGAATTCCACCACTTGGCCCGCCCGCAGGCTAAAGACCTGCCTCACCAGCCGGTAGCCCACCGTCGAGACCTGGAGGACGTACTCACCGGGCGCCACGCTCGGCAGGTGGAAACGGCCTTCTTCATCCGTGACGGTTTTGTAAGCGGTGCCTGGCAGCCGCACCAGCACGCGCGCCAGCGGCTCGCCCCCGCGGACGTCCATCACCACTCCGCGAAGCTCCCCCGCCGCCCTCTCGCCCGCCCCGCCGAACAGGCACAGCAGGCTCAATAAGACCGTCACATCGGAATTATACGCAACGCGTTCCTTGCTTCCGCGCGTTCGTCGGTTTTCACGAGGATATTACCGATTCGCCGGCGCCACGCTGTTGCCTCTCCGGCTCTTCCGGAAGGCCTTCGCGCTGATACACCCAAACCGTCTCGGTCTCGATCATCGTCCGGAACCGCTCACTCGGCAAGCGCCGCAACTCCTCCGGCGTGTACACCAGCACGTCAGCCGGAACCGGCAACTCGAAGGCGCCCCAGTCCACCGCCCGCAATTCGAAACGCTCGGCCGCCCGTTCGGCGATCACCACCACATCCAGGTCGCTTCCAACCCCCCAGTCGCCACGCGCGTAAGAGCCGAAGTAGCCGATTCGGAGCACTTCCGGCCTGGCGGCCCCCATCCGCTGCGCCCATTCGCGCACCGCGCGGTCCACCGCCTGCCTGTCAGGCCATCTGAACACGGACGAATTCAAGGATCTCACCGGCATAGTCGATCGCCTGCCCGCTCTGTAGGTCACTGTAATGTGTGTACGGGGCGCCCTCGGAATGTCCGTTCGGATAACGGGCCGGAATATAGAAGCCGTCCAGGACATGAGCCTTCTTAATAAGTTCCGACGGTGCCCTGATCTCCTCCGGAAGCTCCGCCAGCAACCGCGCCACGGAGTGCCCCCACGCTTCCTGTCCCCGGCTCAGGTGCAGCGCCTTAGCGGCCTTTGCGGCCGCCTGCTGCGCCGCGAAACACGCCCACTCATGCGTCCCGGAGCGCTGTGCATCCCGGGCATGGGCCAAGTCTCTCTCGGCCTGTTCAAACCAATCCCTCGACCTGTCCGGCATGCAATTCCGACATTATCACCTTTTGCCGATGCGCCCCCTCAAGGTGTCCCCGGCTGCGCGTGTCCGCTCGCCGCCGCCCGCAGCAGCTTCAACGTCTCGAGCGCCGTCGTCTTCCAGGAAAACCGCGCCGCCCGCGCCGGCCCTTCCCGGGTCAGGCGCGCGCGGAGGCCGGCGTCCAGCGTGATGCGGCGCAGCGCTTCGTGCAGGGCCTCTTCGTTTTCCGGGTTAAACAATAGAGCGCTTTCTCCCGCCACCTCCCGCAGCGCGGGGATCGATGAGCAGGCGGTGGGGATGCCGGCGGCCAGAGCCTCCAGTACCGGCAGTCCAAAGCCCTCAAATAGCGACGGGTAGACGAAGGCCGAAGCCCGCAGATAGAGATCGTGCAGGCCGGCGCGCGGTATCCACCCGGCGAACTGCACCGCGTCCTCGACGCCGAGCTGCGCCACCAGCCGCTCCAGTCGCTTCGCGCTGTAACCCCGCGCGCCCGTTACCAACAGGCGAAACTCGCGCCGCTCGCACCGGAACAGGGCGAAGGCCCGGATCAGCCGGTCGATGTTCTTGTGGGGATGCAGCGTCGAAACACACAAGATGTACGGCTCCGGCTCGAGCCGCTGGCGCTGCCGGCCGATCTCGAAGAACCGTTCCTCGACCCCGTGAGGAATCACGGACACCTTTCCCCGCACCGCCGGATAGTACCGGAGCAGATCCTCCCGGGTGGCTTCAGACACGGCGATGAGCGCGTTGGAAGTCATTGCCGATTGGTAAAGGAACAGCCGCCAAAACGGCAGCTCCCACCACCGGAAATACTCCGGATGGCGCTTGTGCTGGAGGTCGTGGAAGACGGTGACGCTCGGGCACGGACAACGGAGCGGGGCCGTGAAACCGGGATTGAACAGCACATCAATCTGAAGCCGCTTCACCGCCTGAGGCAGCCCAAGCTGCTCCCAGAGCACCCGCTGCGGGCGGTTAACCCCGCGGACTCTCTGCGGTTGGACGCGGACGTTGGGTCCCTGAAACAGGCGGTCGCCGGTTTCCCGGTTGGTGAAGACGATGTACTCGATGTGCGGGTCGGCCGCCGCCAGCTCCGCCAGCAGGCTCCTCAGATAGATCTCCGTGCCGCCGACCCTGCCGGGGATGAGGTACAGCGCGTTGACGCCGATCCGCACGCCATTCACCGCAGTTCGCGCAACCGCCGCTCGGCCACGCGCAGTCCGGCGTGAGCCGCCTCCAGCGCCGGGTCCAGTTCGAGCGCGCGCCGGTACTCGGTGATGGCCTCGGCATAGCGGCCCGAATTCACGTAGACGTTGCCGCGGTAGACGTAGAGCATCTCGAAGTTCGGATCCAGCTTCTGGGCGGTCTCCAGCGCCTCGAGCGCCTGTTCATGCTCGTGCTGCTTGGCGTAGACCATCCCGATGGACGCCTGCACGTGTGCTGTGTTCTCCAGCCGGGCCGCCGCCTCGAGCTTGGCCAACGCCTCGGTTGGACGGCCGGCGCAGTCCAGCGCCAGGCCCCAGTTCAGCAAGAGCCGGTAGGATTCCGCCTCCAGCTCGGCGACCCTTTCGTATTCGGCAGCCGCTTCCTGGCAGCGGCCCCCGGTGTAATACGCGAAGGCCAACTGAAAGTGCGCCCGTGGATTATGCGGCGACTTGCGCACGGTGTCTTCCCACAGCACGACCGGATCGGTCCACACCAGATTCCGGCGGTAAGCGACAGCTCCGGCCACCAACACGACGGCCGCCAGCGCGCCGGCCAGCGCCGCGCGGCGGGCGCGCCACCGCGCCAGTAGTCCGGCAGCAGCCAGCAGCACGCCGACCATCGGGAGGTAGAGGCGGCGCTCCACCAGCGTGTCCTTGATGGGAACCACCGAGGAGGTGGGCGCCAGCAGCAGGAAGAACACGAACACGCCGTAGCTGATTACGCCAAAGCGCTTGCGAAGCCGCCACGCGGCAGCCGCTGTCGCCAGCAGCCCCGCCAGACCCGCCCAGACCAGCGGGTCGCTCCACGCCGCAGGCGGATAGGCGTGATCGATGCTCTGCCCCGCCGGCCACACCAGCATCCGGAGGTAGATCCAGATCACCTTGCATTGCGTGGCCAGGTAGACGTGCCAGGGCAGCCCCTCGACCCGAAATCCGGCCGTGTCGGCCGCGCCGAGGACCCGCCAGATTAAGGCCAGCCCGAGCGCCCCGAGAACGGCCAGAGGAACGTACAGCCGCCAGTTCCGCAGGATTCCCCGAAAGGAGAACCCCGGGTTCCAGTAGTAATCCGTCAGCAGCAGAAGGGCAGGGAACACCGCCGTGTGTTCCTTCGTGGCGACGGCCCCCGCGAACAGCGCCAGCACCCCCACCGTTGCGGGCAGGCCGATCTCCGGTGAGCGGCGATAAAGAAACACCGCAAACGCGGCGTAGAAAAAGAATACGCTCTGGTTCTCCGAACGGCTCGCCACATAGGCCACGGCTTCGGTTTGCAGCGGGTGAAACAGAAACAGCGCGCCGCAAAACGCCGCGATCAGCTCTTTGCGCCGTGCCTCGGCCGCCGTGTACTCCAACAGCTTGCGCACGATCAGGAACACCAGCCAGCCGTTGGCAAGGTGGAACAGCAGGTTGACGGCATGGTAAGCGAACGTGCTGTCGCCCGCCGAGCGGTAATTCAGCCAGTAGGTGAGCATGAGCGCCGGCCGGTTCAGCGACAGCCACACCCGCAGCGGCGCTTCGCCCATGCCGGGCTCGGCATACGGCAGGTAGTGGTCGTCGAACAGAAACGGAGCATCGAGCGTAGGCGAGTAAACCTCCAGCAGCGCCAGCCCGGCGAGGGTGAGGCCGGCCAGCACGTACCGCCTCCGCAGGCGCCACGGTTCGCCCGCCGCTCCCGCAGGCCGTTTAGGTCTGGCTCGGCGTTTGGCGGCTCTCATCGAGACGTTCGATCTGATATTGCAGAATCGCCACCCGCTGCGCCAGCGCCACGTTGGCGTCCTTCAGTTCCGAGATGATGACCGTGAAGCGGTAGAACACGAGCAGGAAGACGCTAAAGGCCACGAACATCAGCGCCAGCGAGGGTTCCCGAGTCCCCACCAGATCCGACAGCCACCCCAGCAGCCGCTCGGACTGGGACAGAATCAGCATGACGACCGCCGCGGTCAACCAGCTTATCGAGTACTCGACCCGGATGTGGGCCCGCCGCAGCGACACCAACACCAATGCGATCAGCGCGACACTCAGCAGCATCACCACATTCAGCAGCCGTTCCATCGCAGTCGTCAGCGCCTCCAGCGTTTCCTCTCAAATTTCAAAATGTTCACGAATACCCCCAGCAGAACGTGGAGAATGTAGTACAGCGATTTCATCGCCGTGATCGTGCTCTTGCCGGCCCGCCGCGGCCGCACCCGGCACGGCACTTCCCGAAACCGGAACGCCCGCCGCTGCAGCACCACCAGCGCCTCGATCTCGGGGTACTCCAGCGGGAAACTCCGGCTGAACACCGTCAGCGCCGCCCGGTTCACCGCCACGAAGCCGGATGTGGGATCGTAGACCGGCTGGCCCAGAATCGGCCGCAGCACCAACCGGAAGAAACGAATGCCCAGCCGGCGCAGGAAACTCGTATACACACCGCTGCCGTCCACGAAGCGCGAGCCGATGACCATCTCGCAACCCGACTTCTTCAGCTCCTCGATCAGCTTTGGAATCTCCTGCGGATCATGCTGGCCGTCGCCGTCCACCCGAATGACGTAGTCGTAGCCGAGCTCGTGCGCCAGCTTGTAGCCGGCCTGAACGCAGCCGCCGAGGCCCAGGTGGTGCGGCAGCGACAGCACCTCGGCGCCGGCGCCGCGGGCCACGGTTCGCGTGGCGTCGGCCGAGCAGTCGTCGATCACCAGAACCGGCGTCTCCGGAAGCACCTCGCGCACCTCCCGGACAACATCCCCGACCGCGCCCTCTTCGTTGTACGCGGGAACGATGATGAGCAGGGAATCGGGTCCGGACGCGCGTTTCACAAGGCAGCTACTTGGCGGGCGCTGATGGAATGTGCTTCCACAAGCGCCCGGAATTGGCGAGCCGAGATGCGAGCGTGGCGCCGGATCCTCCGCCGCTCACGCCAGAGCCGGGGCGACCACCAAAGCAGCGCCAGGTGCGCCCGGAGCACAAACCACGCCAGCCGCGCCGCGTTGTAGCCGGCGCTGCGGAACTCCGCCGCTGCGCCCCGGCCTCTGACGAGCGACAGCGCGTGCCAAAAATAGCGCGCCAAGGCGACCAACGGGGCTTTCGCCAATAGCGCTGCCGGGAAGTTCTTGACCAGCACAAACAGCCGGTTGCGCTCCACGTAGTAGGCTTTCAGCGGCGAGGCACGTCCGGCCGACAGCGAATACCGGTGCTCAACCACCGCGGCGGGTACGTACAGACATCGCCAGCCCGCCCAGCGCGCGCGAAGCCCGACGTCAGTGTCTTCGCAGTACAAGAAAAACCGCTCGTCGAACAGGCCGATGTCTTCCAGCATCCGGCGGCGATATAGGGCCGCCGAAGCGCTCGGGAACAACACTTCCTCCTCGCGCCTGAATAGAGCGGCCGCCGCGCCGTGGCCGCGCTGCTTGCTGCTGCCGTCGCCGCAGACCAGCATGCCTGCCGAGTCGAGGCGATCCTCACCGGCCAGCAGCACCCGCGAGGCGCACATCCCGACGGCCGGCCGCGGTTCAATGGCCTCGAGCAGCGCTTCCATCCATCCCGGCGCGGCCACCGCGTCGTCGTTCAGCGTGGCCAGGTAAGGCGCCCGGCTGCGCCGGAAAGCTTGATTGACGGCCGCTCCGAAGCCCAGGTTCCGGTCGTTCTCGATCGTGATGCCATCGCGCGCGGCAGCGCATTGGCGGGCGGCGCGGCGGCCGCTGTTGTCCACGATCACCACCTCGAAGTCCTGCCGGGTCTGGCCCTTCAGCGATTCGAGGCATTCCTCCAGCGCCGGGCCCGCGGTCAGAGTCGGCACCACCACCGTGACTCGAGGTTCCGACAAGCTAAGATTTTACGCTATTGCCCCCGCCCCCTGCCCACGTTTTCGTACCACTTCAGATTCGCCGTGGCCGACCCGATGCAAACCACGTCCGGGCGCCTGTCGGCGTTCAGGTCCGCGACCGCGCAGGCGGCTGCCGCCATGCCCCGGCCGTCGAGCGGCATGCGGCTCCAGTCCCGGCCGCTGCCGCTTCGCGCGTAGTACACATTCACGCCCCCGCCCCCTCCCCGATAACCGCCGATGATTTCATCGTTGCCGTCGCCATTCAGGTCCGCCGCCGCGATCGTATGGCCGTCCACCAGACGGTCGTCGATGACGCTCCGCTCCCACCGGCCCCCGGCTTGCAGATACACCGCGACCTGGTGGCCGTGCCACGGCTCAATCGAGGCCAGAAAACGCGTCCGGCCGAGGCGCCCGACGGCCACATCGCTGGCCCCGCCCTTCGGCCGCGGCGACGGGTCGCCGGCGGCGATCTCGAACCGCCGCCATTGGCCGCCTTCACGCCGGTAGAGGTGAATCCCACCGAAACTGGCGGTCAGAATCTCATCACGCCCGTCGGAGTCCCAGTCGTTGACCGCGATGCCGTGCATCACGCCTTCGGTTTCTTCGCCGATCCTCCGCCGCCGCCACTCGCCGGGACGGTAGTAAACCAGCGGCACGCGGTCGCGGAATTCCGGCGGCTCGGCCGCGGCGCCGGTGAGGGGCGCATTGACCACGACCGGCCTGCCCGATCCATCCAAATCCGCGCAGCGCAGCCGGTGAGACGTCGTCAGCCGGTCGATTTCGGTGACCTTCCATGGCCGGCCGACATCCCCCTGCCGTTCGACAACCGAAACCACCCCCGCGCTGTCCCGCGCCCGATTGGCAAATCCGTGGGCCACCACCAGCACCGGAAACCCTTCGGCATCCTCGCTGCAAGCCGCCACGTTGATCATCCGTGACATGCCGCTCGCCAGGACGTGCCGCCGCCACTCGGGGTTCTCGTACCAGACCAGCTCGTTCATTCGGCTCGCCAGCGCTACCAGATCCGGCTTGCCGTCCCTGTTGACGTCGAGCGGCAGCACCTGATAGCCGCCCGCCAGGTCCGTGGCGATCAGATGCGGGCGAAACTGCGCCGGCGGAGCTGCCCGGAGCCCTCCGGCGAGAATCAAAAGCAGACAGCCGGCGCGCCTCATGAGCGGCCCAGCCAGCGGAGGCGAAAATTGAAGGAGCGATCCGCGCCGCCGAAAAACTGCATGAAGTGACGCGAACTGGCGTTATTGTTCACCACATTAGGATTACTGTGGTTGGTGATGTTGTTGCAACCCATCCGGAACGCCCACAGATGATGGCGGAAGGCGAAACGCCGCTCCAGGTGGAGATTCAGCTCGAAGAAATTCGGGAAACGATGCTGATTAACCGCCCCCAGCACCCGGCCGTCGTCGTCCACGATGGAAAAGGGAAACCCCGTCCTCCACTCCAGCAGGTACGCCACCGCCCATTTCTTGAACGGCGTCGGAAGATAGCCCCAACTGACAACGCGGTGCGGCGAGTCCCAAGGCATCGGGCCGACGTTGAAGTCCACCAGGATCGGATCATCGATGTTGATGTCCACAACGGCGTTGGACAGGGCCCGCGATCGCGTGTAGCTGACCAGCCACTCATACTTCCGGCGAATCGCCTGCCGCACGGTCACACGAAACGAGTCATATTTGTCCCGGCGGTCATTCGTCAGCCCGTAGATGGCATCGAACTCGTACTGGCGAAAGCGGTTTGCCCACTGCGCCGGAATGGACCGCCCCCCGGCGATCGTGTTGATATAAGTAAAGCCGAGCGAGCCGCGCTTCCGCAGATACTCAAACCGCCCCTGAACCCCGCCGCCGAACTCCTGGTCCAGTGCAATACTGTAACTGCGGTACCGCGGCCGCGGGTAGCGGGGGCTCTGGATGGTGAAGACCGTCACCGCCGGCCCGCGGCTCGGCAAGCCGTTCTCGTCAAAGTAGGTCGTCAGGGAATACTGGTCGAGCGGCCGCGTGAACACCCGCAAATTCGTCGCATCGTACAGCGTCCCGTAGCCGCCCGAGATCTTCGTCCGGTCCCTGCCGGGGGGCGACCAGGCGACTCCGATGCGCGGTGAGGCCGTCCAGTAATGCAAGATCTGGTCCCAGTCGCCGCGGATGCCGCCCTCCACGATCAGATTCGGACGCAGTTTCCAAGAGTCTTGTACATACAGCGAAGCCTCGTAGTTGGCGAGGCTCGCCAGCCCGCTTCCGCCGAACAGAATCCGCCGGGTACGGATGAACTCCGGCCCGTAATTCTCGATGCCCGTCCGCCGCGCGTTCTGCCAGTACCACAGCCGGTTCAGATCGATGCCCCCTTTCAGCCGATGCTCGCCCCATAAGTCGAACGAGGGCGCGAACAGGTTCGCCAGCACTTGATCCCGAGAGGATTTTCGCGTCGCGTCCACGAAAAAGTTGCCGCGCCGGCCGTCCGGCGTGATCTGGTACAGATCCTGGCCCTGCGGGATCTCCCGGCCGAAGGTCCGGTTGACCGCAAAGCCCACCTCCAGCAGCCACTGCTCCCTGAAATAGATCTGGTCCTTGAGATGGAAGAACCACTGGCGCGACCGGCGATCCACCGTGGTTTCGCGCGGATCGAGCGCGCTTAGACCATCGCGTGGCGCCGTCCAGGCATTGACCAGGAATCCGCCATAAAGGATGTTGGCCGGGCTGAGGTTGACCTGCGCGGTCAAATGATTGCTCATCCGCCAGCTTTCCGAGCGATCCTCGCCCCGCGGCAAATCCTCGATGACGGACTTGGTGTACTGCGTGTCAAATGAATCGGAAAACCACGCCCGCCCCTTCTTGATCGGACCGGAAAAGTTGAACCTCGGCGTCCAGTTGCCGATGATCAGTCCCTTCCGGTACTCAATGCCCGGGAAGAAGTTCGTCGCCGACACCCGAAACGTGTCGTCCCCGGACCGCGTGTGCACCGCCAGCACCCCCGCCGAGCCCTTCCCGTACTCGGCCGGCAGGAAGCCGCCGGTCACATCGACGGTCTGCACCGCTTCCACGCTCACCCGGCTGTCGAACCGGCCCGTCAGCGGGTCGGTGACGTTAAAGCCGTTCAGAGTATAAAGCGCCTGCTCCTCCTGGGCGCCATTGATGTGGATCCGTCCCCGGGAGTCCTGCATTACACCCGGTATGATTCGCAGCGCGCTCTTGAGGTTATTCGTGCTCGGATACGGAATGTTAAGAATCTCCGTGCCGGTGACCGTTTCCTGCGAGACCGTGGTGTCCATGTCGATCGGCGGAGGGGTGGCGACCACCTCGATCGACTCAAACACCTCGCGGACGCGGTTCAGCGTAAAGTCGGCGCGGTTGTCGCCTTCGAACAACGTGATCGCTTGCTCGTGCAGCGGGAAATAGCCGGCGCGCCCGACGTCGACCACGTACTCCCCCGGCGCCGGAACAGCCACGCTGAACTTGCCGGACAGATCCGTATAGGCATGAAAGACAGGCTCCGCGGCCCCGGTGGCGCGAACGGTCAGCTTCACTCCTCCCAGCGGAGCCCCGGTTTCATTGCTCACCCGCCCGCTAAGCTGGACGTCGCCGCCAAACGCGCCGACCACCCCCAGCAACAGTACAGACGCCGAGATGCCGCCCCGCGTCATCGTGCGTCCCCTACCTGCCAATATACAATGGGCGGCGATGGCCATCCAGACAACCGTTGTCGGCAGCTATCCGGCACCCCACTGGCTCCTGGGCGATGCCGGCCGCGTGGCGCTCCGCGACGCGATTATGGTCGTGCTCAAGACCCAGGAACTCGCCGGCATCGACGTCGTCGCCGACGGCGAATTGAACCGCTTCGATCCCAGCCACCCGGAAACCAACGGCATGATCGACTACTTCGTCCGCCGCATGGACGGTATCCGCACCCGGTTCTCGGTGTCCGACATCGCGCGGTTCCGCGCCGACGCCGGCCTGGCCTACCGCGCTGAGCCGGCCGGCATTGTGGCGGGCGAAATCGGCGAGGGCACGCTGAATCTTCCGCGAGACTTCGAATTCGTCCGCGCGCTGACGCGCAGCCGCTTGAAGTTCACCTGCACTGGTCCGCACATGCTCGCCAAGGTGTTGACCGACAGGCACTACGGCAGCCGGGAGCGCCTCGCCATGGCCATCGCCGGAGTCTTGCGCCGGCAACTCGAGCGCATCCCGGCCGACGTCATTCAGCTCGACGAAGCCAATATCAGTGGCCACCCCGAAGACAGGGAGTGGGCGCTGCCGGCCATCAACCACGTGCTCGATGGCATCGCCGGGACCCGCGCCGTCCACATCTGCTTCGGCAACTACGGCGGCCAGACCGTCCAGCGCGGATTCTGGAAGGACCTGCTGCCGTTCCTCAACGAGCTCCACGCCGGCCATCTGGTGCTCGAGTTCGCCCGCCGCGGCTATGAGGAACTGCCCGTGTTTCAGGATCTGAACCCGAACATCGGGCTGGGGCTCGGCGTCGTCGACATCAAGGACAACGAGGTCGAGCCGCCCGACCTCATCGCCCGCCGCATCGAGCACGCCGTCAAGCTCCTCGGCCCCGGCCGGATCCGCTTCGTCCACCCGGACTGCGGCTTCTGGATGCTCCAGCGCAGCGTCGCCGACGCCAAAATGCGCGCCCTCGTGGCCGGCCGCAATCGCTTCGAGGGGAGAACTTGACCGCCGGCCGACGCCGGGCTCGCGCAGGCGGGGCCGTCTCTACAGGTTCTCGATCTCGACCGGCTCGATAGCCCCGGCGGGCGTGAAGCCGAACACCCGGCCGTAAAAGTAAAGTTCCGCCTCCAGGCAACGCTTGATCGTCTCGGCTTTGCGGAAGCCGTGCTGCTCGCCCTCGAAGGCCAGATAGGCCACCGGCAGCCCTTTCGCGCGTAGCGCGTTGACCATCAGCTCGGCCTGGTTCGGCGGCACGATCTTGTCCTCCAGCCCCTGAAAAAAGATGACCGGACAGGCCAATCGCTCCACGAAGTGGATCGGTGAACGCGCCCGGTACAAGTCCCTCCGCTCCGGATACGGTCCCACCAGCCGCTCCAGGTAGCGCGACTCGAACTTGTGCGTCTCCCGCGCCAGCGCCTCCAGGTCGCCGATGCCGTAATAGCTCGCGCCGGCGCCAAACGTGTCGTGAAAGGTCAGCGCGGCCAGCGCCGTATAGCCGCCGGCGCTGCTCCCGCGGATCGCCAGCCGGGCCTCATCCACCCGCCCGGCCCGGGCCAGGTATCTGGCCCCGTACACACAGTCTTCGACGTCGGCGACCCCCCACTGCCCGATCAGGAGCTCGCGATACCGCCGCCCGTAGCCGGTGCTCCCACGGTAGTTCACGTCCAGCACCGCAAAGCCCCGGCTCGTCCAGAACTGCGTTTTCAGCTCCAGCGCGGCCGAAGTCGCCCCGGTCGGACCCCCATGCCCGATCACCAACAGCGGCGGCAGGCTCCCCTCCGGCGCCGCGTAGGCGCCGTTCCGCGGAGCATAAAAGAAACCGTGGGCCGTCTGGCCGCCGCCTGTCGGAAATTCGACCGGCTCCGGCATCGACAGAAACTCGTTGCTGACCTCGAGGGTCGTGGACTCACGCAGCACCTGCTCGCGCCCCGTGTCGGCGTCGAACAGGATCACCGCCGCCGGGCGTTGCCGGGAGCCCGCCACCAGCGCCACGCTGCGCCCCGCTACCGCCATCGAGCTGATCTGGACCGCCTCCAGCGCCAGCGCCTCGAATCTGCCCGTGTCCGGCCGGATTCGCCCCAGGCCCCATGCGCCGTCGTGGCAGTACGCCGAGAGGATGTTTCCCTGGCTGTCGAATCCGTAAGTCCGCATGCCGAAAACCCACTGAGGCAGCCCGAACTCCGCTTCCTTCGCGCAGACGCAGCGGAGCCGCCCCTCCTCCCAGCGGTGTAAGTTCCACCAGCCATCCGGATCGGCTACCACATACAGCGCGCCCTCCGGCGACCAGGCCGGCTGAAACATGGAAACACCGTTTCCCGCGCCAATACACACTGTGCGCCCCAGCTCGCCTTGAGCCCCAAACTCGGCAGTCCACACCGCGCTTTCGTCCCACGGCATGTTCGGATGGTCCCAGCTCAGCCACGCCAGGCGCCTCCCATCCGGGCTTAGCGCCGGCGAGGAGTAAAAGTCGTGACCGCCGGCCAGCACTTGCACCGCGCCGTCGCTCAGCCGCACCGCGACGAGCTCATTGACCGCCTCCCCTCCGCCTTGATGGCTCTCCCGCACACAGATGAGCCGCCCGCGCATCCCGTCCATCACCAGGTCGGCGTACCGGAAGGGCCCGGGCGGAGTCAGCGGCCTCGGCGCCCCGCCCGCCGCCTTGTGATAGACGCGCTGGTCGCTGAAATTGCAGAACCAGACTTGGCGTCGGTAAACCAGGTAGGAGCCGCCCCCGTACTCGTGGGCCGTCGTCCGCACGTTCCACGGCGGAGGCGTCACATCGGCCGTCGCCCCATCGGCTTCCCGCCGCACCAGCACCGAACGGCCGCCTTCGGCCGGCCGCCCCTCCAGCCAGTAGATATCCCCGCCGTCCACCACCACGTCGCTTAGCCGGATGCCCTCCGCGGCCAGCATCTCAGCGGTGATCGGCGATTCCCACGCCCCATAGGGCGCCACGATCGGCTGACCCATTCCCACCAAGCTAGCACGCCGCACTTCGCTCCCGCCGCCGATGCGCCAAAATGGATAAGCCATGATCGACCGCCGCGATTTCCTCAGACTCGCCTCCGCCTGTGCGCCCCGGCTCTTCTTCCCCTGGTCAATGACCGCTCAAGCCGGCGCCAGGCCCAACGTGATCTTCATCTTTGCCGACGACCTCGGCTGGGGCGACCTCGGCTGCTACGGCAACCGGCAGATCAAAACACCCAACCTGGACCGCTTGGCCGAGCGCGGCACGCTGTTCACCCAGTTCTACGTCAATTCGCCCGTCTGTTCACCGAGCCGAACGGCCATCATGACGGGCCAGTACCCGGCCCGGCACCGCATCCACGGCCACCTGGCCACCCACCAGCAAAACCAGCGGCGCGACATGCCGGACTGGCTCGACCCCGCCGCGCCTACCCTCACGCGGCTGCTGCAACAAGCGGGCTATGCCACCGCCCACTTCGGCAAGTGGCACCTCGGCAGCGGAGAGGGAGCGCCCCTGCCGGCCGAATACGGCATCGATGTCCACCGCACCCTCAACTCCAACGGCCCGGGCTGGCCGGACCAGAACGATCCCCTCTTCCGCGCCCGTTCCACCCGGCTCTTCGTCGATGAAACGATCCGCTTTGTCGAGCAGAATCGTGACCGCCCCTTCTATGTCAACCTCTGGACGCTCGTGCCGCACGCCACCCTCAACCCGACCGAAGACCAGTTGGCCCCCTACCGCCGGTACGGCCCGCGCGGCATCAATCACGTCGGCGCCTCTCCGATCTATTACGCCTCCGTTTCCGATCTGGACGCCCAAGTGGGGCGCCTGCTGGCCAGGCTGGACGAACTCGGCTTGGCCGAAAAAACACTCGTCATCTTTTCCAGCGACAACGGCCCGGAAGACATCCACATCGCCAACGCCAACCACAGCGGTGTGGGCTCGCCCGGACCTCTGCGCGGCCGCAAGCGCAGCCTGTACGAGGGCGGCGTCCGCGTGCCTTTCATTGTGAGCTGGCGCGGACACGTTCCGGCCGGCCGCGTCGACAATGACTCCGTCGTTACCGGGGTCGATTTCTTGCCCACGCTGTGCAAGCTGGCGGGTGTTGCCGTCCCGCGCGGCCATCTTCTCGACGGCGAAGACCGAAGCCAAGTTCTACTGGGCCGGCCGGCGCCGCGATCCAAGCCCATCTATTGGGAATGGCGCTTCCGCATCGCCGGTCACGTGTTCAACATGAGCCCGATGCTCGCCGTCCGCGACGGCCGGTGGAAGCTGCTCATGAACCCGGATCGCAGCCGCATCGAGCTCTACGACATCCCGGCCGACCCCCGGGAAATGAATAACCTCGCCGCCCAGCGTCCCGAAGTCGTGCGCGAGCTTTCAGCGAAATTGCTGGCTTGGCAAAGCACGCTGCCCGCCGGCATGGTTGAGGACCTCGCCGGCCGCAACGACTACCCCTGGCCCGGAGGCCCGTAGCACATCGTCGGCTGAATCCGTCGCGGCGCCCCTGAAGTTGGTCAACGACGGGCCCACGCCGCTCGGCAGCACGCGCAGCCTCTTGAGATGGCTCCCGCGTTCTCGAACGACTTCAACGCCAAAACCCGCAAAGCTCCCCAACCAGTCCAGGCCGGAGAGAGTCTTCAGCCTTGCCAGCAGGCGGCGGTATCCGACTCCATGGTGGCCGGAATCGTCGGGTCCTCAGCCGGCCCCAGCTCCGCTAAGTCCTGCCCTTGCAACTGTAGGGTCAGACGGAGGGTAATGCAGGCGGTAAGAGGTGGGCGCCCCCTCACAGCCGCACGATCTTGTCGGAGCTGAAGCCACGGAGCGCGTTGCGCGTGTCCACAATCAGCCGGGCGTGCTCAACCACGCTCCCGTAGTCAAAACCCGTATGGTCGGTGACGATCACCACGCAGTCCGCCGCGCGCACCATCTCGAGCATCTCTTGGGAATTCAATTCCCGGTCGTCCAGACGGACCTTGCTCACGTACGGATCGGTGTAAGTCACTCGGCCGCCGCGCCTGATCAGCAAATGGGCGATGTCCAGGGCGGGCGATTCCCGCACGTCGTCGATGTCGCGCTTGTAGGCCATCCCCAGGATATGGATGTGCGAGCCGCGCACCGGCTTGGCCCGGTCGTTCAGCGCATTTTGAATCTTCTCGACCACGAACATCGGCATCTGCCCGTTGATGTAGCCGGCCAGCTCGATGAACCGCGCCTCGATCCCCGCCTGCTTGGTCTTCCACGACAGATAGAAAGGATCGATGGGGATGCAGTGGCCGCCCAGCCCCGGCCCCGGGTAAAACGGCATGAAGCCGAACGGTTTGGTCGCCGCCGCATCGATCACCTCCCAGACGTTGATCCCCATGCGGTCGCACATCAGCGCAATCTCGTTCACTAGCCCGATGTTGATCATCCGGAAGGTGTTCTCCAGCAGTTTCACCATCTCAGCCACCTGGGTCGAGCTCACCGGCACAACCTTCTCCAGCGCCTGCGCGTAAAACAGCGCGCCGATCTCCGTGCATCGCCGCGTCACCCCCCCCACAACCTTCGGGATGTTGGCCGTTTGGTAGGTCGGATTGCCCGGATCCACCCGCTCCGGCGAAAAGCACAGGAAGAAGTCCCGGCCGACGCGCAGCCCGCCCCGCTCCATCATCGGCAGGACAAACTCGTCCGTGGTGCCGGGATAGGTCGTCGATTCCAAAATGACCAGCATCCCGGGGTGGAGGCGCTCGGCGATCGCCTGGCATGCCTCGGCGACATAGCTCATGTCCGGATCCTTCGTCTTCCGCAGTGGCGTCGGCACGCAAATGTTCACTGTGTCCAACTGCGCGATGACGGAGAACTCCGACGTCGCGCGAAGCTTGCCGTCCTCGACCAGCCGGGCGACGGCGGCCTCCGGCACATCCCGGACATAGGAGCGGCCTTCGTTGAGCTGTCGCACCTTGTCCTGGTCGACGTCGACGCCGACGACCGTGAAGCCCGACTTGGCGAACTCGACCGCCAGGGGCAAGCCGACGTAACCGAGACCCATCACCCCGACCCGCGCCCGGCGGCTGCGGATCTTCTCCATGAGCGCATCGCCCACTCCATTGCCTCCTGCATCAGCTTCCATCCGAGTCTCTTCCTGTCACCAGTAAAATTCGCCGCGCGCGACGATCCGGGCGGGGCCGGTCAGGTACACCTCGTCCTCCCACCGCAGATCGAGCGGGCCCGCCGGAGTCAGCACCCGCACCGGGCTTTCCGCCAGGCCGCGGACAATCGCCGCCACGGCCGCTCCCATCGAGCCCGTCCCGGACGACAGTGTCTCGCCTGCCCCGCGCTCGTAAAACCGGGCCTCGATGGTGTGCCGGTCCACCACCCTCACGTAAGAGACATTCGTGCGCCGGGGAAAGCGCGGGTGGCCCTCAATCTCAGCCGCCGTCTCCCGCCAGTTGGCCGGAAACTCGTCCACGAAAACGGCGCACTGCGGGTTGCCGGCGTTCAGGGTCGTCACCTCGACCGGGCCGCGGCTCAAGCTGAGGCGCCACCGGACCTCCTCTTCGGAGATAGCCGGCCGCCCCATGCACATTTCGAAAGAGAATGTCAGCCCGTCGCGGCCGAGCAGCCGCAGCGACCGAATCCCGGCCCCGGTCTGAATGCGCACCGTCTCGCCCGCCAGCCCCGCCTCGACCAGCACCGCCGCCGCGCATCGCGTCCCGTTGCCCGATAGTTCCGCCTGGCTGCCGTCGCTGTTGAACAACTGGATCGCTGCGTCGTAGCCCGCCGCGGCGCGTTCCCCCTTATCAGTGGCGCGGATTACGTACCAGCCGTCGGCGCCCACCCCGCTATGACGGGCGCAGATGGCCCGCGCCGCCTCCGCGCGGCGTTCAGCCGGGGCTTCCGCTTCCCAGGTAAACAGGAAGTCGTTGCCCGCGCCCTGCGCCTTAATGAAGGGGATTCTCATCGGATGCGCCGGTAGATCTCGATGACCGGGGCGCCCTGTAAAGCGATCATTTTTGCACACTCATACTGGGGGCCGTCCCGCCGGCTCCGCAGAATCGCCGTCGCCACCGGATCGGCCGAAAATGCCACCGCCCACTCCTCCCACAGGAACAGGTCCGGGCGCGCCACCGCCGCCTGCCACAAAGGCTGGTTGCCGCTGTGCAGGGTCTCCCGCAGCGGTATCCCCGCCGCCAGAAAGATGCCGGTGATATCGCCAAACGAGGTGATGATTCCCCCGCCGTCGTAGTGATCCTTCAGATACTCGGCCGCCTCGTGCGTCCAGGCCCGCCGCTTCTCCGAATTGACCTGAGATTCTTTCCAGCACACCCAGGATTCCGGCCCCGGCTGGATCACCCACGGCGCCACCGCCGTCGCCACAACGGCCCCGCACGCCGCCGCGCGCCACTTCGCCCCGGCGAGACTGACCAGCAGCGCCGCTCCGGCCGCCAGCACGGGCAGCGCCGCCAGCCCGTAACGGGTGTTGTACCAGGAATTCGGCCACAAGTGCGGCACGAAGATCGGGGTGGCCGCCGAATGGATGCTCAGCACGTAAAAAACCGGGGGCAGCGCCAGCAGCGCGAAGGGCCAGACCTTCCGCTTCCACAGCGCCGCCGCCAGTCCTGCCGTCCCGGCGAGCGCCAGCGGCCAGCCGGCGCACAGGCGGACGGCCGCCAGAAAATACCGGACGGCCATTGCCCAGTCGCTGTCACCGGGATAGCGCTGCATCCCGCTGTGCAGCGCCCGCTGGTAAATCGCCTTGGCCGAATAGGGGCCGTGATAGAACTCCAGCGCGTCGCCGTAGTGCCACCAGTTGTGCCCCAGCCAGTACAGCGGCCCGCAGCAAGCCAGCGCGCCGAACATCAACGCCGCCGCCCATCGCCGCCGCCCGCGGCCCGCCCACAGCAAAAACATCGCGACGAACGGAACCAGGAACCATCCTTCGTACCGGGTGAGCGTCGCCGCCATCGCCGCGATCCCCGCCCCGGCCGCCGCCCACAGCGACTGGCTGTCGCCGAACCGCACCGTAAAATACGCCAGCCCGAATAGCGCCGCGAAGAAGGCGCTTTCGGTCATCGGAATGGACCCCAGATAGAGCGCGTTCGGGTTCAGCGCGAACACAGCGACGGCGGCCGCTGCCGCCGTGCGGCTCGACAGCGCGCGCCGCACCGCCGCGAATAGGAAGGCGCCCGCCGCCACAAAGCACGCCGCCGCCGGAATCGCCCCGGCGAGCCCGCTGCGCCACAAGCTGTCCTCGCTCACCAACGGCAGCATCAGCAAATGCGGCAGTGGCAGCCACACCGTGCCGATCTGATCGTAGCCCGGCGTGCGCGAATCGACGATTCGCCGCGCGATGTTCAGGTGCGCCAGCGCGTCGCCGTAGTACAGCGTGTAGCCCCGCCGGTGGACCCAATCAACCGCCGCGGCGCTCAATGCTGCCAGCAGTACGGCCACCGCCGGGACTTCAAAAGTCCGTAAGCTCCTTGAATTCTTGGAAGCGTACATCAATCTCCGCGCGGGTCAGCGTGCGCAAGCGCTCGACCCCGAACTGCTCGCAGCAGAAGCTCCCGAGCACCGAACCGTAAACCACCGCCCGGGCCAGCTCCCGCCGCTCGGTGCCGCCCGCGCTCAGGTCCAATCCGCGCTCGGCCACATAGCCCATGAATCCGCCCGCAAAGCAGTCGCCTGCGCCCGTCGGGTCCCGCACCTGCTCGACGAGATATCCGGGCACGCTGAACTGGTAGCCGCCCCAAAACAGCGTCGCTCCATACTCCCCGCGCTTGACCACAATCACCTTCGGGCCCATCTCCATGATCGCCCCGACCGCCCGGCGCAGATTCCGCTCGCCGGTCAGCAACCGGGCTTCGCTGTCATTGACCAAGAGGATGTCCCACCGGCGGATCGTCTCCAGCAGCTCGTCGTGCTGCGTCTCAATCCACAGGTTCATCGTATCGCCGGCGACAACGCGCGCGCCGCTGGCCTGCTGCTGGACGCTTCTCTGCAACCCGGGCTGGATGTTGCCCAGAAGCAGGTAAGGCTGATTTCGGTAGCTCTCAGGCAGCTTCGGGTTGAATCCGGCGAAGACATTGAGGTCGGTCCGCAGCGTCGTCCGGTCGTTCATGTCTTCGGAGTAGACGCAGGCCCAAGAGAACGTCTTGCCGGGCGCCCGCTCCAGACCCGTCAAGTCTACCCCCCGGCCGGCCAGCAACTCGTAATCCCGCTGATCGAAATCCTCCCCGACCACCGCGACGATGCTGACCCGCGTGAAGTAGCTCGCCGCCAAAGCAATATATGTGCAGGCGCCGCCCAGCATCCGCTCGACGCGGCCGTGCGGGGTCTCGACGCCGTCGTAGGCCACCGAGCCGACTACTACAAGCGACATCACCTGATTGTAGCCGGCCGGCCCCGCAGGGCGCAGTTTCCGGAGCCGGCAGTACAATAAAAGTACCTGAATGGCCTACCCCTTGCGGTACCTCGCCGATCTGGGCTATGCCGCCGTTGCCGTGGGGATGCAGTGGAAGCTCACTCAGTGGATCTTAGAGCTTCCCCCCATCCGGCGCTCCGCCCGCGCGCGGCGCGCCTTGCGCCGGCTGCTGGCGGTTTGCGCTGTATGGCTGTTCGGCTCGGGACTCTACGGCCTCGCCGTGGCCTGGCACCTGGCCCCTCTGATCGGGTGGATGGAGTGGGTTCAAGGCGGCTCGCTGCTTTGGGGTATCTCGGTGGCCGGCCTGCTGGTGGTGGCCGTTATCCTGAGGAGTTCGCCGGAGTTTGACCCCAAGCGCCGTCGGCTCCTGGGCGCCATGCTGTCGGCCGGACCGGTGGCGGTGGCCGGCTTCGGAACCTTCGTCGAACGGCATCGATTCCGCGTCGTCGAAATCGATATCCCCATCCCCGGCTTGCCCCCCGCTCTGGACGGCTTCCGCATCGCGCATCTCAGCGATATTCACCTGAGCCCCTTCCTGGAAGCCGCTGAGCTCCGGCGCGTCGTGGCCATGGCTAACGAAACCCGGCCGCATCTGAGCGTGGTCACCGGTGACCTGATCACACTGCGCGATGACCGGCTCTCCGACTGCCTCGGCGTCCTGCGGGGTCTGCGGGCCGATGCCGGCGTGTTTGGCTGTCTCGGCAATCACGAGATGACCGCCCGATGCCAGCAGCGCACCTGCCGCGAGGCCGCCCGCCTGGGCATCGTCTTCCTGCGAGGTCAGGCCCAAAAACTGCGGTTCGGCAGCGCCGTCCTCAATCTGGCTGGAGTAGACTATCAGCGGATGGGGGGGAGCTATTTGGAGGGCGCCGACAAGCTTGTCCGGCCCGGCGAATTCAACATCCTGCTGTCCCATAATCCGGATGTGTTCCCGACCGCGGCCGGCCAAGGGTGGAATCTCGTCCTGGCCGGACACACCCACGGAGGGCAGATCACGCTCGGCATCTTGCTGCCGTATGTCAACGTCGCCCGCTTGTTCACGCCCTACGTGTATGGGCTCTATCAGACAGACCAGTCGCGTATGTACGTCACCCGGGGTATCGGCACCGTGGGCGTTCCCGCCCGGATCGGCGCCCCGCCCGAAGTGGGATTGTTACGGCTGTGCGCTACCTGATCCTCACCGACATTCACGCCAACTGGGAGGCGCTCGAGGCCGTCCTCGCCGATGCCGAAGGGTCGTACGAGCGCGTGGTCTGCTGTGGCGACATCGTCGGGTACTGCGCCGACCCAAACCGGGTCACTGAGTGGGCCAGGAACAACGTCGAGGCCATAGTGCGCGGCAATCACGACAAAGCCGTCTTCGCCCCCGAGATACTAGAGTGGTTCAACCCGGTCGCCAGATCGGCCACGCTTTGGACCCAGCGTGAGCTGACCCCGGCCAATCTCGACTACTTGCGAGCTCTTCCCAAGGGGCCGGTCCCGGTGGGAGACTTCCAGATCTTTCATGGCTCGCCGTTCGACGAGGACGATTACATCGTCAGCCCCGGCGACGCGTTGCAGCTGGAAGGCTATCTGGCGGCGCCGGTCTCCTTTTTCGGACACAGCCATCTCCAGGGAGGCTTTCTCCTTGGTCGCCGGGCCGCTCAGCCCATCGCTCCGGTCGGCGACGGCCGCCGCGAGGCCGTGCTGGAAATTGCGGACAATGCGGCCTACCTTATCAACCCCGGTTCGGTGGGACAGCCCCGGGACAGCGACCCCCGCGCCGCCTATGCGTTATACGACACTGCCGAGCGGCTGGTGACCTACCGCCGGGTCGACTACGACTTGGCAAAAGCCCAGCAGAAGATCGTCCAAGCCGGCCTCCCGGAAGTGCTCGCCCTACGCCTGGCGATCGGCGCTTGATTCCGCCGCGTCGTAATGGCCCCGGATGCGCCGAGCCGCGGCCGCTCCGACCGCCGCCGCCAATTCCTCCTCGCCCGCCTCGCGCACGCGCTTCGCACTGCCGAACCGCCGCAGCAGCTTCCTCACCGTGGCCGTCCCAATCCCGGGTATCTGCTCCAACTCCGAGCTCAGCCGCGATGCCGAGCGGCGCTTGCGATGGAAGGTGAGCGCAAACCGGTGCGCTTCGTCGCGCACCGTCTGGATCAGGTGCAGCACGGGCGAGTACCGGTCCAAAACCACCGGCTCATCTTCCTGGCCGTAGACGTAGATGATCTCCTCCCGCTTGGCAATCGCCGCCAGCGGCTGGTTGATGATGCCCAGCGACTCCAGCGCCTCCGCCGCCGCATTCAGCTGCCCCAGCCCGCCGTCCACCAGCACCAGGCCCGGCATCTCCCCTCCTTCGGCTTGCACGCGCCGATAGCGCCGCCGGATCACCTCGCGCATCGACGCGTAATCATCGCTGCCCTCCACCGAACGAATAATGAACTTCCGGTAGGCCGATTTCTGCATCTTTCCCGCCTGCCACCTCACCATGCTGGCGACCTTGTCGGCGCCCTGGATGTGGGAGATGTCGAAGCACTCGATGCTCGACGGCGCTTCCTCCAGGTTCAGCGCGTCTCGCAGCGCTTCCTGAATCGCCGCCGAAGTGGGCTTCAGCACGCGGAAGCGCTGGTCGAAGCTGTGCCGGGCGTTGGTCTCCGCCAGCGCCAGCATCGCCCGCTTCTGTCCCCGCCGCGGCGTGTGGATCTCGACCTTCCGGCCCCGCTTTTCCGACAGCAGCTCCTCGAGCGGTTCCCGGTCCTCGAACTCCACCGGCACGTGGATGCGGTCCGGAATGTACTGCTGATCCAGGTAGATCTGCTTCAACAGCGAGGAAAAAAACTCGGCCACGTCGAACTCCGCCTGATCCTCCCAGAAGTACTCCCGCCGGTCCACGATCCGCCCGTTGCGCAGGTGAAACAGGTTCACGGCCACCAGCGGCGGCTCGGCATAGTACGCGAAGATGTCGATGTTGTCGCCTTCGGCAGCCGCCATCTTCTGCTTCTGCTCGATCTCCTCCACCGTGGCGATCAGGTCCCGCAGCGAGGCCGCCTCCTCGAAGCGCAGCTCGCGCGCCGCCTGCTCCATCCGCTGCCGGAGCTGGTCGGCCAGGTCCCGGTGCCGCCCTTCCAGAAACATCCGCACTCCCCGGACCGCCTCGGCATGCTCTGCCACCGTCGTCAGGCCTTCCACGCATGGCCCGAGGCAGCGGTGGATGTGATATTGCAGGCACGGCTGGGCGTGGTTCCGTGTCAGGTCCACCCGGCACGACGGCACCTTGAACTGCCGGTTGATGAAGTGCCGCAAACGATGCGCCAGGTTGCCCGGAAAGTAAGGGCCGTAGTACACCGAACCGTCCTTCTTCAGCCGCCTCGTGACATACACCCGCGGAAACGTCTCCTTGGTCAACTTGAGGTACGGGTAGGTCTTGTCATCCCGCAGCAGGACGTTGAAGCGCGGCTTCCACTGCTTGATCAGGTTGTTTTCCAGCGCCAGCGCTTCCTTCTCGTTGTCCACCAGGATGTAGTCCACATCCCGTGACTCGGCCAGCAGCGTCCCCGTCTTGACGTCCGCCATCCGCTCCTCGGAAAAGTAGCTGCGCACGCGGCTGCGCAGGTTCTTCGCCTTGCCCACGTACAGAACCGTGCCGTGCGCATCCTTGTACAGGTAGACACCCGGCCGGGCCGGCAACTCGGCCGCCTTTTCTCGCAGCTCCATGCGGGGAATCTACCTTAGATTTTGACACGCCGGAATGCCGGAGCGAGGCCGCTATACTGAAAGTGTGAAGCGCATCCGGGCCCTGCTACTGTGCGCATTCATCACCGGCGTGGCCGCCGCCCAGGAGCCTCAATACCAGCAACCCCCCGAAGAAGACGAGGACCTCACCCGCAAAACGGAATACTCCTTCAATCCCCTCCAGGCCGAGAAGGAGTTCCGGGTCGGTGAGTTCTACTGGAAGAAAGGAAGTTGGAAAGCCGCGGCCGGCCGCTATGAGGAGGCGGTGAAGTGGAATCCGAGCTATGCCGAGGCCTACTGGAAGCTCGGCTTAGCCCGGCAGAAGCTGCTCGAGGAGGAAACGCAGCCCGCCGAAAGGCAATTGCAGTTAGACGCCGCCCGCGAAGCGTTTCGCAAATACCTCGAGCTGGCCCCCGACGGTAAGCGCGCCTCCGACGCCCGCAAACACCTGGCACGGCTGGAGCGCCGCTGATGACAATTCAGGTGGAGCGCAGCGCCGGCTCCGCAACCCCGGCAGTCGCGCCGGCGGCCGACTTCCCCCTCAATTGACGCTTGCCGGCGCCGCGCATCACCGACAGGACCCGTTGGAAGCCCTCCTCCCAACTCGGGAACAGATCCACATATTGGATCTGCCGGGCAATTTGAGATGGCACCTGGCAGTTGTCCAGGCGGACCGGGATGAAGTAGGTCTCGCCCAGCGGCAGCCGCCCGGCGCAGTCCAGCGCATAGCGCAACTCCGAGTGGAAATACCCCCGCTTGCCCACCGCGCGCCGCGAGAAGCACGCGATGAAGAAGTCCGAAACCTCGATCGTCCTTTCGATCGAGCGCGGCCAGTTCTGTCCCGGCAAGAGCTTCTTCTTGTCCAGCCAGGGATCAAACCCTTCCGCTGTCAGATCGTTGTAGAGACGCTCCGCCGCCTGGTAGTCCTCCTCGACGTAGGCGATGAACACCTTCGGCCGCGTCTCGGCCACGAACTCCACACCCCCGTTTGCGTGCGGCAGGAAAGTTCCCAGGCCCTCGATCTCCACCGGAAAGCCCTCCTCCAGGCACTTCCGCACGATGAGCGCCACTTGCGCCAGCAGCTCGTCGGATCCCCCGCTCACGCTAGTCTTCCTTCTTGGCTGGAGCCTGCCGCGCCGGCTCCAGCCGGAACCGGCGGTTAGCCCCCGGACGAAATGTTCCCACACCGGGAAGCGAAGCGCTTCGCCCTCGCCGCAGCCGCCGCAGGATGTCATGGACCACCTTGTCAATCTGGTCCGCGGCCTGTGCCGGAGTGATCCGCCGCCGCCGCGCCAGCCGTTTGACCAGATCGCTCTTTCTCATTCCACTTCCATCCTACGCAGCACTCCGTGCGCCGCACCCTCCACCGCCCCGCCGCCCGGACGCCCTCCCTCGCCGGTAACCGCCCAGGAATCAGCACGATACGACCATATCCAAGCCACCGAAAAAAACTTGTCCCCGCTGTGAATCCGATTTCTTCCCCCAACAGTGGCACACGCTGCAGCTTGCGGACGCCTTCTCCGCATCCCGCTACGGCAGGCTGACTCCTACGAGGATGTCGGCTTGGTCCAACTTCGAGTGCAGCGGAGACCCCCGCGTGCCGAAGTTCCTCTCTCCCCAGTGCGTGTAGCGCAGCTCCGGGGCAATTCGCAGGATCCGCCACCGGAACTCCACACCGCCGCCAAGCAGGAACCCGAGCGCCTGCCGGTGGCGCAGCTCGACAGGCTCAGTCCTCTGAACGCCCTCCACATGCGTCACACGGTTCAGGGCGAGGCCAAGCCCGATAAAAGGCCGCCTGCCTCGCCCCCCAAAGCGATACTTCAACATAACGGGGAACTCCCAACGCCTTGCCCGAGTTACCGGCCTCTGCCGGAGCAGCATCCCGGAGCCGTCCCGGACCTCCTCAGCGAATTCGTACCGCAGCCGCCGCAATACCGCGTCCAGCTCGACGGCCAAGCGCCAAGGAAGGCCAAACTCGACAGCCGCCCCGGCAAGGTAGCGCCCCGTCGACGCTTGATATCGCGGCGGAGAGTCATTCAGCGCGCCGGTCAGCGGAACGCCGCCTTTGAAACCCACTGTAAACGCTTGCCCGAAAACGGCGACCGCCGCCAGCAACATCCCTGAAATGAGCCGGATAGACGAGCCCCGCCAAGCGCGGCCCCGGCGGCGCTCGCTGCCGGCGGCATCGGCCGCCCCACGAGGATCAACTCCAGCGACCACAACCTTCTGGCGATGGCGTGATGTGCGACAATTTTACCGTTCCTGGCGAAACCAACCGCCGCCCACCAGCGTCTCAGGAAACGAGAGTGGGTAGTCCGCCAGGCGGCCGGCGCCATCCGGAGCGGAGCCAGGCGTCGAAGGGCCCGCTTGACGGTTGTTTCGGCACAGGAATAGGTTCGTCACCCGTCGCCCACCCAAGGCGGGTGACGCATTCCGCGACCTGCCCCTACGCCGCAGGCGCGTGCCGCCGGGTCGCTCCTTCTCTCCTCCGGGGAGCGCCCGGCGGTTTTTTTATTTGGACTCCTCTTCACCCCACGCAATATCGCGCTCCGTCTCCACAATCAGAGTCGGGCCCAGCGGGAACCGGCCGCTGCGTTCCCCGTATACACTGAGGCCCGAAGCTTTCGCGCCTTCGGGCACTTCAAACACAACCCGCACTTCACCATGGCGCCGAAGACGTGGCACGAAGCCGGGCACCGCCGCCAGCATCAACTCGCCCTGCACAAGAAATCCGTAGCTGCCGTGGTGGGTCCCGGCCAGGTGAGAAAGTACGCCCCGGGCGTCTGCCGGATCGTCCGCCAGCTCAATCGGTTCCAGCCCCTGGCCGTTCAGGTAGATATTCACCGTCCCCGGAAATTTCCGGCCGTCGGTCTGCGGATAATCCAGCGCATTGACCTCAATGGGCCAGTCCAGCCGTTCGTCGCGCGCTTTCGTCGCCAGTTCGGCCAGCAGCCCCAGACGCATGGGGCCCGCTTCCAGCACCGGCTTCGGCACCTTGAAGCGGTACTCCACCGTCCCCGGGCCGTGAAAGTAGAACTTCTCCGGACCCGCGCGGCGCGCAAGCCGGGACGGCGCTCCATGGCCTTTCCACATCGCCGCGGTGAACGAGAGCGGCGACACGCGCAGCGCCACCCGGCGCGGCCCGATCCGGTCCACACGCTCCGAAGCCCGCCCCTCTTGGGCGGCCGCTTGCGGCCGCCGCGTCACCACGTTGACGAAATTAGCGGCCAGCCGCTTGCCCTCGCTGTCCACCAGCTCCATCCCGAGCGCGCCCGCAAACGGCCGGTCGGGCAGCGTCACCTGCAGCGGCGGCTGCGGCGTGACCCGGTAGCGCCGCCATACGACCGGCTTGGAATCCAGCTCCACGCGGATCTCGCGCCCCAGATCGTCCACCCCCACCAGCCAGCGCTTCAACAAAATCTCCCCCTCACGCTCGGAGAAATGGCTCACAAAGGCCGGAACCTTCAGCTCCTCCCCCGGCTCGGCGACGATCACCGGAGGCCCGTCGAACCCCACAAAATCCTCCCCTTGCAGATCCGCCACCGTCATGCCCGGCACGAAGGCATCATAGCCGTATTCCTTCGCCGAGCGATCGTAGTTGACAAACCCGTTGTGCTCGTACTCGATGTCGTACAGCTCCGTGTAGACGTAGCCCTGGATCTTCTCATGCCTCCTGAGCAGCGTCGTCAGGCTGCGGAAGCCCCAGGAAATGTCCCGGTCCCCTCCGCCCGCGCTCACCGCCCCATATTCGGAATTCATCAGCGGCGCAGTGTCCTGGCGCCGCCCGGGCACGTAATTAAACGGCGAGCCCGGAAACGTGTTCTTGACCACCTCCTCGATGTGCTGCCGCGCCCGTTCGTAGTCGTCGATATAAAAATGCCACGTGTTCAGATCCGTCACCACGTGGTCCCTCCGGTTGGCGGAGTTGTCCTCCACCAGCCGCGTGGGATCCGACTCCTTGACCTCATGCCACAAGCTCTCCACCCACTTCTGAATCTCCGGGCGTTCCTTGTAATCGTTGAAACGCCGCGCCCGCGAGCCCAGGCCCCACGTCTCGTTAAACAAAACCCAGGCGAAAATCGACGGATGGTTGCGATCGCGGGCGATCGCCTCCCGCATCGTCGCCTCCCAGGCGGCGCGCGCCCGCTCGCTGTACTCCCAGGTGTTTGGCATGTCCTGCATGATCATCAAACCGAGCTTGTCGGCCCAGTACAGACGCCGCGGCTCGTCCGGCTTGATATGAATGCGCAGGAAGTTCAACCCGAGCGACTTGGCGAGTTCGATGTCCCGCCGCAGAAACTCGTCGGTCGGCGCAGTGTGGATCCCCTCCGGGTTGAACGACTGATCCAGCGCCCCGCGCAAATACACCGGCTTGCCGTTCAACAGCACCGATTCGTGCGGCAGCTCCCCAAACCGCCCGCGGGCGATCGTCCGCAACCCAAAGTAGCTCTTGACGCTGTCGGTGGCGCCGTCCGCGCCCGTGACCTCAATCGTCAGATCGTAAAGATTCGGCGTCTCCGGCGTCCACAGCCGCGGCGAAGAAACCGCCAGGCTTCCCCGGTAGACGCCCCGGCCGCCCGTCACCTCCACTTCGCCTTCCGACGGACTCACCGACGGGTCGGGCGACGCCACCCGTACCTTCGCCCGCCCGTCCGCACCCCCCACCTCGGCTTCCACTTCCAGCCGCCAGTCTTCGCCCTCGTTCTTCGGAATCAGCTTCAGGCTGTGCAGGTACGTGGCTGGCCGGGCCTCCAGCCACACGGTCTGCCAGATGCCGCTGGTGAAGGTGTACCACTCGGCCACCTGCTTGCCCGTGGGAAGTTCCGGGTCCGTCGGGTCCCAGGCGCGAACCACCACCGTGGCGCCTTCGCCCGGCGTGACCCGGTCTGTGATGTCGAAGGCGAACGGAGTGTAGCCGCCCTCGTGGCGGCCGACTTCCACCCCATTCACCCACACCGTCGCCTCCCAGTCCACCGCCTCAAAACGCAGCCAGACGCGCCGCCCGCTCCAGTCCCGCGGCACCGTGAACTCCCGCCGGTACCAGCCGATCTGCTGCCCGCTGGTGTCCTGGATCCCGGAAAGCTTGCTTTCCCAGCAAAACGGGACCACGATTTCACGGTCGAACACCGCCCGGGCGCTCTGCCAGTTCTGGTCCCGGCCAGTGTCCAGCGGATCGAAGCGAAATTCCCACCGGCCGTTCAGGTTGAGCCATTGCGCCCGCTCGAAATCCGGCCGCGGATGCTCAGTGCGTGGGATCGGCCCTTCGCGTTCGGCACAGCCGGCCAATAAGATCCCGGCTAAAATCACCATCCATTTCCGCATCGCGCTCTCCTTCACTCGGCCAACAGCGGGAACGCTGTCACGCGCAGGTTCGTGCTTCCATACGGAATCAGCATGAGCTTCTCCTCCGGCCCGGCGCCCCGCGCCGGACTCGGCGGCAGCGGCCCGGCCGAACCGTTCACCAACTTCCACTCCGCCGCCCGGCGGCCCCTCGCCCAAAGCACCACCGGCGCGCCGTCGGGTGAAAACGGTCTGTCGCCCACCGGCCTTTGCTCGATCCGAACCGCGGCCCCCGCGTCCGCAGGATCCAGCAGCAGGCCGTAATTCCAAGGCGTCGTCGGGTGGACCTCCCAGTCGGCGTGCGGCTCCTCGCCGCCGATCTTCCGCCACTCCTCCCCGATCCTCAGCCCGAACACCAGCGGCCCCCGCCGCAGCACCACCGAATCCCGATAGTGGCGCTCCGCCTCCACCCGCATCGGAAACACCATCTCGACGCGGTCACCCGCCGTCCATTCCCGCTCGATCCGGTGGAACGAGCCGGGACGGACTCCCTCCTCCGTCCCGCCGTTGACGTGAACCTCGGCATTCGCCGCCCAGCCCGGAATCCGCAGGTGAAGCGGAAACGTAACCGGCTTCTCCGGCTCCACCGTCAGGCGAATCGAGTCCCGAAACGGATAGTCCGTCTCCTCCACAATCGCCACGCGGACACCCCCGCGCACCCGCGCCTCCACCCGGCTCGGACCCCAGGCCACCGCCGCCAAACCCTCGTCCCGCGTGCCCATCCACAGGTGCGAGACGTACTTCGGCCAGCCCTGGTGCATGTTCGCCGTACAACAGCCGAAATTGGGCTCCAGGCCGAAGATGTTCGAATCCGGGCCGTTGGTCGTCCAGTTCCGGCTCTCATCCACGCTGCACAGGACCTGATTGACCTGCTGGTCGTACTGGTGGGCCCACATGTCCGGCTTGAACGTGGCCGGCAGCGCATTAAAGGCGATCCGCTCCAGCCGGTCGCCGAACATCGGATCGCCCAGTATCGCCATCAGCATCTCATAGGAGAACATGCCCTCCACCACCGCGCACAGCTCGGTCCCTTGCGACGGATCCCGGCCCGCGTAGTGCTCGTCCCCGCTGTGGACGCCGTTCGGCATCCCGTGATACCGGTCCATTACCTCCAGCAGCCGCCGGATCGCCGTCCGGTCCGTCTCATCGCCGGACACCTGCCACCATACCGCCGAGGTCTTCATCGCCATCGCGTTGTTCACCACGTGCGTGGCCAGACTGGTTTCCTTGCGGTCCAGTTTGCGCGTCCACCGAAAATCGGCAAAATGCGCCTTCCAGTCGAAACTCTGGTCCTTGAGAATGCGCGCCAGCCGCAACAGCTCGGCGTCGCCCGTGCGGTTGTAAAGCCAGATGATGCTGAGCAACTCTTCGGCCCAGCGCATCTGCGCCCAACGCACCAGCGGGACCCGCTCGGCGTTCTCCAGGTGGTGCTTGAAATACCGCCTCATCACCGGTATCACGCGCGCGTCGCCCGTGGCCTCCTGATACTGCGTCAAGACCTTGAGCATGACCATGTTCGGCCACCAGTCCTCGCGCTGCCATTCCTGCGCGTACTTGCCCGTGCGGCGGTCCGGACCGATCGCGCCGTCCTCGCGCTGGTGCTCGAGCGTCCACTCCACCCATCTGTTGGCCTTCGCCATCAGCGCCGCATCCTCCAGCAGATAGGCCAGCGGGACCAGCCCGTCAAGGTAATACGGGCCGCGCTCCCAGCTCTCCCCCGCGCCTCCCAGCCAGCCGCTGTCAGGCCCCAGATCGGGCCAGAACTCGTCGAGGTGACCGCTGAGCCCGTTCGCCTGGATGCGGAGCTGCTGTTTGAGCCATCCCAGCGGTTTCACCGACCCGAGAGGCAGCGGAGCGAATGCGTTGTCTTTAAGCGGCGGGCGGTTCCAGTAGTACGGCTCGATGGGCGGCCGGCGGGCACAGCCCGCCGCCACCACCAAGGCCAGGAAGCAACCGATCCGGTGAGCCATCATCACCACAACATAGTACTTCGCCCCACACCCGCAAGTTTGCCGCCCGTCGCGTACTCGGACGGGCCGCCCCATTCGTCCCACAATGAAACGGGAACATGATTCCGCGGCGCACATTCCTCTTCGGGGCCGGCGCCGCTCCCCTGTTCGCGGCCGGCTTTTGGAAAAAAAAGAAGTTCCCTGACTGGACAGAGGAGGAGGTCCGCCAAATGCTAAGCGACTCCCCGTGGGCCAAGCCTGTCCGGGTGACCGTCCGCGTGGACAGTCCGCCGGATCGCGGCCCGGTCACCTGGAAAGACCTCGGCATCCCCGGCAGCGGCGGCACGCCCACCGTCCCCGGCGGCAGTCCCGTCGGCGGCATCGGAGCTCCGCCGAAGAAAAAGCAGGTCCATGCCGCTGTCACCATTCGCTGGGCCAGCGCCTTGCCCGTCAAACAGGCTCAGATGGTTCGCAAATACGGCGCCGAGGCGCAGTCTTCCTTCGAGGCCCGGCGCTTTCTCGAGCGCCAGGAGAGCCACTACATCATCGAGGTCATCGGACTGCCGCCCATCCTCGCTTACCGGGGCGCGGACTTCCTCGCCGATCAGTTGAAGCGTTCCTCGATGCTCATCCCAAGGGGCAAAAAGCCCATCCTTGCCCGCTACGTCGAGATCCCACCTTTCGGCGCTTACCTGTCGATCACCTACCGATTTCCCCGCACGACTCCCATTGTCCTGGCCGACAAGGAAGTCGAGTTCTTCACCGACGCCGGCATGGTCAAGCTTAAGAAGAAGTTCTCCCTGCCATCCATGCTCTTCGAGGGTGGCCTGGCCCTCTAACCGCCCCTCCGGTTCTCCCGCCTCGCCCACAGCGCCCGTCTGCTACCATGAGACCAACCGCCTCCATGGACTTCTCCCGCATCCTGGTGCGCGCCACAAACTGGGTGGGCGATGCCGTGATGTCGCTTCCCGCCCTCCGGGCCGTTCGCAGCCGCTTTCCCCGCTCAGAAATCGCCGTCCTGGCGCGGCCCTGGGTGGCCGATCTGTACGCTCACGAGCGGCTCGCCGCCACCGTGATCCCCTACACCGTCCGGCCGGGAGTCCGCGACTGGCGCGGCAAGTGGCTCGCCGCCGCCCGCTTGCGCCAGAACGCCTTTGACTGCGCCATCCTTTTGCAGAACGCCTTCGAGGCAGCCTTGATCGCCCGGTTGGCCGGAATCCCCCGCCGAATCGGCTACGCTCGGGACGGCCGGGCCTTCCTGCTCACCGACCCCATCCCCGTACCGCGCCCCGGCCACATCCCGCGCCACGAATGCTACTACTACCTGGAAATGCTCCGTCGCGCCGGCATCATCGACCGCCTCCCTGAGCTGACCGAGATTCGCCTGAATGGAGCCGAACAAGCCTGCCTCGCCGGCCGCCGCCGGCTGGCGGAAGCGGGTTTGGTCGGTGATGTCGTCGGCGTTAGCCCCGGTGCAGCCTTCGGCCCCGCCAAGCGCTGGATGCCCGAACGCTTCGCCGAGGCGGCCCTCAAAGTGGCCTCCGCGCGGGGCCTGTCTGTCGCCTTGTTCGGTTCTGCCTCCGAGCGACACCTCTGCCACGCCGTCGCCGGCACTGTCGAGGCCGCCGGGGTCCCCGTCCGCAATTTCGCCGGCCAGACCACCCTCGCCGAGTTCATCGAGCTGGCCGCCGCCTGCCGCGTCTTCCTCACCAACGACTCCGGCGCCATGCACATCGCCGCCGCCCTCGGCGTGCCCACCGTCGCCGTCTTCGGCCCCACCGACTCCACCGCCACCGGGCCCGTCGCCCCCTGGGCGCGCGTGGTCCGCCAACCGGTGGAATGCGCCCCCTGCAAGTTTCGCCAGTGCCCCATCGACCACCGCTGCATGACCCGCGTGCCCGCCCAACCGGTGGCGGACATCGCCCTGGAGTTGCTCAAATAGAAGACTGGATTACAGCCGGCGCCCAGCCATGGATACGAGAAACAAGATCGTCGACTGGCCCCAAGCCGAGCACATCCTCCGCCAGGGTTCGAATACGGTTGTCACTGGCTACTTCGACCCCTTGTTGGCCTCGCACGCCCGGCGGCTGGCCGAGCTCGCCGCCGCCGGCCCGCTCGTCGTCGTCATCGCCGACCCGCCCCAGCCCCTCCTGCCCGCGCGCGCCCGGGCCGAACTGGTGGCCGCGCTCCAGGCTGTCGAATATGTCGTGCTGCCCCCGGATGGCCGTCTCGACGAGGTTTTGCAGCTTGTCCCGCAATCCGCTCTCGTGCGCGAAGAAGCGAATGACTCCCGCCGCGCGGCGGAATTGATCGAGCGGGTGCGCGCCCGCCAGGGGGACCATTCGCCGGCTCGTTGAATCCCGACCGCACCGGAACATGCCCAGTCCCAGAATCCTCGCCGTCCGCCTCGGTTCCATGGGGGACATCATCCACACCCTGCCCGCCGTCGCGACGCTCAAGCATAGCTTCCCGGGCTCGTTCCTGGCGTGGATCGTCGATCCCCAGTGGAGCGCGCTCCTGGAGCGGAACCCATTTGTCGATGAGATCATCCCGCTCGACAGGCGCCGCCTCCGCAGTATCCTCCAAGCGGTCCGCCGCCTGCGCCAGGCCCGCTTTGAAATCGTGATCGACTTCCAGGGCCTCGTCAAATCGGCGCTCGTCGCCTCGGTGGCTCGGCCCGAGCGCCTCATCGGGTTTCACCAGTCCCAGCTCCGCGAGCGCCTCGCCGCCCTGTTTTACTCCCGCCGCGTACTAGCCGCCGCGACCCACATCGTCGATCGAAATCTCGAACTGGCCCTCGCCGCCGGCGCCTCGAACCCGCTCTATGCGTTCCCACTGCCCGCCGGAACTCCGGAGGGTGAACTTCCCGCGGGCGCCTTCATCCTCGCCGCCCCGCTCGCTGGCTGGCCCGCCAAACAGTGGCCGCTCGAATACTACGACGAACTCGCCCGTTTGCTCGCGGCCAAGCTCAGCCTCCCGCTCGTGCTCAACGGCCCGCCCCATGCCCGGCCCGTCCTGAACCAAGCGGCGGCCTGTCTCAAGCACTACTCCTCCCTCACCGGGCTGATCGACGCCACCCGCCGCGCCGCCGCCGTGGTCGGTATCGATAGCGGCCCAATCCACCTCGCCGCCGCCCTGGGCAAGCCGGGAGTCGCCATCTTCGGGCCGACCGATCCCGCCCGCAACGGCCCGTACGGAGACGCCATCGCCGTTCTCCGTGCCCCGCACGCCGTCACCAGTTACAAACGCCGCCTCGAGATTGACCCCGCCATGCGCGCGGTGACGCCTGTCCAGGTCTTCCACGTCTTGGCCCCGAAGTTGGCCGCCCGGCCGCGTGCCCCAGGAGCGCGCGCCTGATGCGACGCCGTCTCTTCGCCAAACGCTACGCCGATTTCGTCGCCCGCCTCCGCGTGCCGGGCGGATTCCTGCTCGCCGCGGTTTTCGTCTGGCTGGCGCGCCCCTCGGCCACCTCGCTGGTTGCCGGGCTCCCTGTTTCAGTCCTCGGCCTGCTGCTTCGCGCCTGGGCCGCCGGCCACCTGGACAAGAACCGGCGGCTGACTAACACCGGGCCCTACGCCTACGTGCGCAATCCCCTCTACCTCGGCACGGTGCTCGTCGCCGCCGGCCTCGCCGTCGCCGCCCGCGAACCCCTCCTGGCCGTCATCTTCGCCCTGGTGTTCCTCCTCGTCTACCTTCCGGTTATCGAGCTCGAAGAGCAGCACCTCCGCGACCTGTTCCCCGAGTTCGAACCCTACGCCGCCCGCGTCCCCATGCTGCTGCCGCGCCTTAGGCCGGTTGCCCGCGGCTCATTCCGCTGGCAGCTCTACCGCCAAAACGAGGAATACCAAGCCTTGCTCGGCCTCCTGGCGGCTGTCGCCGTCCTGGTCTGGAAACTCCTGCGCTAGCCCGAGTCCCCCTGCCCGGCCGCCGCCGCTAACGCCGCAATCTCGCGCCAGGCCCGTTCCGCCTCGGGCACGCCCAACCACCAATCCGAAGCGTACCTCCCCCACTCGCTCGGCACAGGTCGCTCCTCGCGAATCACCCGCACGACCGCCCTCGCGGCCGCTTCCAGCTCGGCTGACAACGGACCCGGCAGTACCGCTTCCAGATAATCCACCATCCGCCCCATATGCGCCCGGAAGGCGCCCGAACTGAGCGTGTTTCCCTCCGCCGCGAAAGCCAGCAAGGCCACCAGCGTCGCCAGTATGCGCTCGCCGGCGTCCGCGCCCGGCATGCCGCCGTCCGGCTCGAGCCGGGCCGCCAGCATGACCAGATGATCTTCCATGGCGCGTGCTACCGAACGCCGCGCCACGTCCACCATCTCCATCCGCGTCCGTGCGGTCACCGGTGCCCAGCTCCGCCGCGAAAACAGCGACGCCTTGCAGGTAATGGCAGCTATCGGGGTGCCAAAGACCCCGCCGAACTCCATATCCTGCGGCAGACCGACCGGCACGACCAACGTCTGCGGCGGCTCGCCGGGGCGGTCGCCCGGACGTTCCACCACCGCCACCAGCGCCATCGCCTGGCTGGCCAGCCCGTACTCCCGGCTCAGCGCCTCCAGGCGGTTCATGAACCGGTCGCGCTCCCGCCGCCCGGCCGCCCCATCCGCTTCTTCAGGAATCCGGGCTTCAAGATCGGTGATCAGCCTCGCCCCCCGCAGCAACCGCAGCGTCTCGCCGTCCGGCGAACTGGAGGCCTCGAGCTGAATGACAGTCGAACAAGGACCGGAACTGCCCTCCCATTCCAGCAAGAGCTCGCCGGGCGCCGCTCGGCCCGCCTCGCCGAGCAGCAGCACCGGCGTGCCCCGAAAGGCTTGGCTGGGAGGCTCCGGGGCGAGCACCGCCTCGGCCGGCCCCTGGGGCCTCACCTTCAGGTTCCGCGCCACCGGGCGTGAGACCGAGGCGAACAGCTCCAGTGCCGTGATGTCCACCCGCTCGCGCGGCGTCACAAAGCGGCTGACGCCGCCGGTCTCGCGCCCCAGCATCGCCAGGAAGCGGTCCTGGCTGGCGCTGCCGATGCCGAGGCAATGCAGGCGGAACCCCGTAGCGCGCGCCACCGCAAGGATCTCATCGGTGCCAAACACTTGGCCGTCCGTGAGGACAAAGATATCGCCGCCTTGTCCTTTCAGTAACTTTGCCGCCGCTTTCACCCCGGCTGCGAGCTCGGTGCCGCCCCGGGCATCGATTTTACTTAGGAAATCCGCCGCCTTCTGGCGCTGGTCGGCATCCGCCGCCACCAGCGACGCCGCGAAAGTTTCCGTCCGGTCGTCGAACACCACCAGCCCGAACCGGTCCGAGGCGCCGAGCGCCCCCAGACACGCCGACAGCGCTTTCTTCGCTTGCTCGAGCGGAACACCTGACATCGACCCCGAGCGGTCCAGCAGGAAGACCACCGACCTCGGCTCCTGCCCTGCCTCTCCGAACACGGTCGACGGCACGGTCACCGCAAAATGGCTCTTGCCGTCCTCGCCCCGGCCGCTCAGCACCTGGGCGCCGCCGCCGGCCCGGACCTCCAGCACCAGGTCCCGGTTCGGCACATCCGCCGCCGCCAGGCAAACCCGCCCGGCCCCGTTGTCCCCCGCCCGAACCCGGATCGCATGCGACGGCGATCCGATCTCCACGGGCCGCTTCGCCGCCCGCACGCTCAAATCAAAGCCGATCTCATGCAGGCCCTTCGCATCCGCCCGGAACGCCGGAAGCAATAGGTCATCGAACTCCCCGGCCGGAAGCTCGATCTCCCCAACCCCATCCTCCACCGCGATCATCCGCGCCCGCCGATGGTACGACGGCGCCAGCGTGAACGGGAAGCGGAACCGGAAGCCTTCGTCGCGAAGCTCCACCCCGGCCAGCACTTCCAGCCACACCGTCACCGCCTCTTCAGGCCGGAGATTGCCCACCGCCAGATTCACCAGCCCGTCCCGGTACTGGCGCGCCAGCGAGGCCAGATGGCCCTCTTCCAGCCCCTTCTCATACGCCGCGACCGCCTCCTGCGTCCGCTTCAGCTCCGAGCGCACCGAGAATCCCTCGCCGGTGATCTTGAACCGGCGCAGCGCCGCATCCCGCGGCAAAACAAACGAATAAACCACCTCGATCGGTTTCCGTTCCGAGCAACAAAAGGTATGGCGAACCAGCAGCCGCGCTCCCACCGGGAGCACGCAGCCGGTTAGGAAAAGCTGCTGCATCGAGAGCCGGACCGGCGCGCCCCGCTCGGCGGCGACGACGGTAAATCCCCGGCTCTCAGCTTCGGTGTCCGTCAGCTCCGGAATCATTCTCTTCTGTTTCTCCTGTCTCTGCCAGGCGTGCCGCCAAATCGCGCAACGCCTCGCGTATTGCCTTCATCCGCCACGGAGTTACGCCGGCCCGAACGTAGACCGTTACGTCGCCCGCAACGCGGTAGCTCTGCCAGGCGACCGGTTCCGGCAACAACTCCGCAACCGGACCTGCTACAACGCGGGCAATCTCCGCCAGCGTCAGCCCCTCGCCCTGGAGCGCCTGAATCCGTTGCAGCCGCTCCAGGTGTCCAGGGCCGTACGCCGACCGCGGCCCGGCTTTCACCGGACCCTCCAGCAGCCCCCGGGCGATGTAGTACCGAATCGTCCGCCGCGGTACGCCGGCCTGTTCGGATAGCTCCGCCAGCGACCAGGAATCTCTCGCCGCCTCACCCATGGCAGTGTCGGCACTTCCAGGCTAACGCAAAATGTTGACAGTGTCAAGTACTGTTAATAAATTTTCCCGCCTCCCACCACCGCCGGACCCCCCAACAGCTCCTCCAACAGCGGCGTCTGCGGATACGGGTGGCCTTTGTAACGCCGAAACCCCTCCCCATATTCCAATCCCGCCCGCCGGCCGATCGCCCGCGTCCACCGCTCCATCGTCTCCAGATACTCGTCGATGCCGTGTTGCCGCCGCAGCCACTCCCGCTGAGAGGCGTGGCAGGCCAGCATCCGCTTCTTCATCTCGAAGGTGGCGCTGACATCGACCGTGAAGTCCGCCGTCACCGGTTGTCCTTCACGGTCGACGCCGCCGATCGGATCCATAAAGTACAGGTGTGGAATCGCCTCCAGCGGCGGAGCGCCGTCGTGATCCGCCGTATAATTCGGCACGGATACACCAAAGCAGGCGTCCCGGACCAGCGCGCTCGTCGTCTCGTGGTCGCACATGTAATCGATCGGCGAGGCGGTGATCACCACTTCGGGCCGGAGGCGGCGCAGAACGGCAGTGACACGCCGGCGCGAGGCGTCGTCATTGAAGATCGCCAGATCCCGAAATTCCGCGCATACGTACTCCCCTCCGATCAGCGCCGCGGCCGCGCGCGCCTCCTCGCGCCGGATGCTCGCAATCTCGTCCGGGGGCAGCTCCGGCGAGCCGCAGTCCCCCGGTGTCATGGTGACGACCGTAATGTGATGGCCGCGGGCCGCCAAAAGGGCCAGCGTGCCGCCGGCCAGGATCTCGCAGTCGTCCGGATGTGCGTGAATGGCGACGATGCGCTTGCTCATTCCTATCAGTCTATGCGCGGCCGCCCCGTCGTGTAGGATCGTCTATGGTCCGATTCCACAATGCTCACGGAGGCACTCCCCATGTCACAGTCACAAATCGATCGCCGCGGCTGGCTCCGGACGATGCTGGCCCCGGCCGCGCTGGCCCTGTTTAACGCCCGCCGCTCGAAGGCGGCCGCCATCGGCCCCAACGAGAGTCTCAAGGTCACCAAGATCGAGACCTTCGTGCTGACCAACTCCTGGGTCTTCGTGAAGATCTCCACCGATGCCGGCCTCGTCGGCTGGGGCGAGATGCTCAAGGATGACGCCAAGGCCTGCGCCGCCGGCGCCCTCGAGGTCGCCCGCTACCTGGTCGGGCAGGATCCCCGCCGCGTCGTTCATCACTGGCAGGCCATCCACCGCGGCGCCTTCTACCGCGGCGGCCCGATCAAGACCGCCATCTCCAGCGGCATCGACCAGGCCCTGTGGGACATCACCGGCAAAGCTTACGGCGTGCCCGTCTACAAGTTGCTGGGCGGGCCCACGCGCGACCGCGCCCGCGTCTACGGGCGCGTCAGCGAAACGACCGGGGTGAACGCCATGAAGGTCGGCCCCCGCGGCGAGGAGCGCGCGCCCATCAAGTACATCGAGGGGCAGAAATTCGTCGGCGAGGTCGTCGAGCGCTTCAAGGCCCTGCGCGACAAGTACGGCCCCGGCGTCGATATCGCCATCGACTTCCACGGCGCCGTGCAACCGCCCACCGCCGCCCTCCTGATCAAGGCCCTCGAGCCCTATCAGCCCTGGTTCTACGAGGAGGTGGTCCAGGCCCTCAACGTCGACGTCATGGCCGAGCTCGCCCGCAAAACCCACATCCCCCTGGCCACCGGCGAGCGCATCTTCACCAAGTGGGGCTTCCGCGAGATCCTTGAAAAGCGCGCCGCCACCATCCTTCAGCCGGACGTCTGCTATGCGGGCGGCATCACCGAGCTGCGCATCATTGCCGGAATGGCCGAAGCCTACTACTCGCCGCTGGCCCCGCACAATCCCCAGGGTCCTTGCTCGCTCGCGGCCAGCCTCCAGGTGGCCGGAGCGATCCCCAACTTCCTCGTCCAGGAGCGCGGCGACCACGACCACGAGGATCTGCTGGCCAAGCCGCTGCCGCCGGTCCAAAACGGCTACCGGCCGCTGCCGGCCGAGCCGGGCTTGGGCATCACCATCGACGAAGAGAAACTCCTGGCCCGCGTCGGCGAGCCAAGGCCCTATCCCACCCGCTACGACCCCGACGACGGCTCGGTCGTCGATTGGTAGCGCCGCACGCGGCCCCGCCCGCCCGCGTCGGGTCTCAGAACAGCAGGCGCAAGCCGAACTGCAACTGCCGGTTCGGCGCCGCCGTGCCCCCGATCACGCCGAAACTGGCCGTCTGAAGCGTGGCCCCCGGAATGCCGAATTGCGGCGTATTGAAAAGATTGAACGCTTCGGCGCGAAACTCCAGCCGTGTTTGCTCTCCGACCGGCAGCCGGAACGTGCGCTGCAACGACAGATCCGTCGAGCGTGTCCCCGGCCCCAGCAAGTAATTTCGGCCCGCGTTGCCGAACGTGAACGCTGCTGGAAACGCGAACGCAGTCGTATCGAACCAGCGGTCGATCGTCGGTTCATCCAGGCGGCCGTCCCCGATCCGGTTCGGCCAATTCACCGTCCCGGTGCCGGCGTTGTCGAACGGCAAGTTGAGCGTGAACGGCAGCCCGCTCGCCAGGGTTACGATTCCCGCCAGGGTCCAGCCGCCCAACCAGCGGTTCGAGCGCGGAAATGGCAGATCCCACGCCCCGGAAAACACAAACCGATGCGGCACATGGTGGTCGGACAGCCCCCGGTTGGCTCGGCGGTTCCTCGTGTCTTGCACCGAACCGGCCCCGCTCGAGTTCACACAGCCGTCGCACAGATCGACGTTCGTTTGCGTGTCGATCGACCGCCCGAACGTATACGTTGCCAGGAAAGACAACCCCCGCGAAAACCGCTTTTCGAGCCGCGTCGATAATCCGTGGTAGGAACTCTTCACCCAGGGCTCGGCCCGGATGATCGAAGCGCGCGTGATCGCCGCCAGCGGCCGCCGGTCGTTCACGCTTCCCTGACCGGGAAATGGCTGGTTCCCCTGATAAACGCCCCAAAGCTTCACTCCCAGGTTGCCCACGTAATTCACTTCCCACAGCAGGTTTTCCGACAGTTGAGACTGAATCGAAAACGCCCACTGCTGCACGTACGGGATTGTGAACCGGTTCGTCCACGACCGCAACTGAACCGTCGAGCGCCGGTCGAAAACAAACTCCTTCGGATCCGGAGGAGCAGGTCGCTGCGGAAGACCGCCGCTGAGCTGAAACGTCGACGACGGGTTCAGTTGATCCGAACTCACCTGCACCCCGCCAAAACCGACGAACGGCGGGTTGTTGGTCATGCGCTGGGATACCCCGAAGCCTTCATCCTGGCCGTAGAAGATACCGTAACCGCCCCGCAACACCACCCCGGCCATCGGCGTGCGCCACGCGAACCCGATCCTCGGCGCCACGTTGTTTTTGTCGGTGTACTGCAAAGCCCGCGGGCGCCGCGGATCTCCGGCCAGAATGTACTCGCCGAACAACGGATCGCCGTAGTCGGTAATCAGATTGGCCAGCCGGTTGTTCACCTCGTAGAATGGCCGCGTGAGTTCATAGCGTAGTCCCAAATTGATCGTGAACGACGGCGTCACCGACCAATCATCCTGGAAGTACCAGTAAAAGTTATTCGCCCGTTCTTCCGACGTCGCCGTCGTTCCCAGGGTCACCGTGTGCGGGAGCCCGAGAAGCAGGTCCGCCACCGGCGAGCCCGTGCCCGGTCGCTGCTGCGGATCCTGTGTGAACACCCCCGTGAAACCGAAACTCCCCCTCCCCTGCAAGGCGGCGAACGTGCGCAGGCGAATGAGCTGGTAATCGAAACCCACCTTCAGCGTGTGCTTGCCTTGCGCCGAAGAGAAGTTGTCCGAGACATTCCACACGCCGGAAGTCTTCGCCAGCGGAATGTTGCCGAACCCCGGCGGCTGTGACCCAATCCCCGTGAACCCGGTCAGATTGAACGTCGGTATCGAGCTGGTGACGTCCGACGCCAGCGCCCCGGCAATGATCTCGTGGCGCGGGACCGTCCCGTCCTGGTCCACCCCGATCCGGTTCCAGGCGAACCGCAGCTCGTTCACCGAAGCTGACGAAACCACCCGCGTGTATCCCACGCCTACGCTGCGAGCTGGCTGCTCGCGCCGCGTCCCCGTGGTCGCCGGCTCGGGCAGCACCGACCGCCGCAGAAACTCCCCGTCGTCAAACGACAATCGCCCGAATAGCGAATCCCGGTCGGTGATCCGGAAGTCGGTGCGGATGGTGCCATTGTTGAAGCGCGTGCCGTGCACAGGGTTGTTGACGAAGTTGCGCGCCGCCGTCGCGAACTGCGGGTCGGGATACAAATCCACCACCGACTTGCCGATCGCGTCGAACCGCGACGGAGGAATGATGCCGCCCGGAAATGGATCCCGCACAAAACCCGATCCGGCCGGGTTCCGCCGCGTCGTCGCCGGGTCCAGAATCCGCAAGCCGCTGAAATCCCCGCGCTTGTACCGGGCCGGCGGCACCGTCGACGTGAATGTGTCGCCCTCGGAGATGTGCGTCCGCTGAAACGCTCCGTGAAACCAGGCTCGGTTTCGTCGGATCGGTCCGCCGAACGAGCCGCCGAACTGGTGCTGAATGAACAGCGGCTTCTCGCGCTCGGCCGGCTGAAAAAAATCCCGGGCATCGAACGACGAGTTCCGCGTGAACTCGAAGACCGAACCGTGGAACGCGTTCGTGCCCGACTTCGTCACTACGTTGACCACCGCGCCGGCTGAGGCGCCATACTCCGCCGAGAAATTCGACGTCTGCACCTTGAATTCCGCCAGCGCTTCCAGCGACGGGCGCATCGCATCCCGCGCCCGGTTGTCCAGCCCCCGCAGGTAGTTCTGATTCCGCGCTCCGTCCAATAGAAACGCGTTTTGCAGGCCCCGGTTGCCGTAGGCCGAGAACGTGCGGTCGCGCGAACGCGTGTTCGGCACCGCCCCCGCCGTCAGGTTGCCCAGTTGCAAGTAATTACGGCCGTTCAGCGGCAACTGCTGCATCGTCCGGTCGTCCACCACCTGACCCACCGAATGCGTGCGTTCCTCCAGCAGCTCCACTTGAGCCGTCACTGTAACCGACTCGGCCACCTGTCCCGGTTCGAGCGTCAATCGCAACGCCAATGCATCGTCCACCCGCAGCACGATGCCGTCGCGTTCCAGGCGCTTGAACCCCTCTTTGCTTACTTCCATCCGATACGCCCCGGGGCGCAGCAAGGCGGCCGTGGCCGTGCCGGTCATGTCCGTCTCCAGCGTTCGAACCAACTCTCCCGTCTCGGCCCCGATCAGGCGAACAGTCGCCGCCGGGACAACCGCGCCCGTCGAATCCAGCACCGTCACCGAAATTTGGCCCGTCGATGTCTGGGCCAAACCAGCCGCGGCAAACCAAAACAGCAACCCAAAGCTTGTTAGCCACCTTGACATAGGACAAAACCCCCTGCCGTGATTCTACATCGGAACTGACTCCGTCGGGTTATCTCGATTTGCCGGACACGACAGGCCTGTGGGGCCGCCGCCGGTGGCGCATGCTCTGGCTTGCGGAGGCCATTGTCAAAACCCTGTTATCCCACCCACTACGACCCCGACGACGGCTCGGTCGTCGATTGGTAACCGAAGCGGCCCCCAACGCCGCGGACCACAAGCAGGCGGCCCCGGGTCTCGACCTCAGCCCCAAGGAACAGCCCGGCCAGCCAGGCGTTGCTCTCGATGTGCTCGGTCACGCGCGGAATCAGGAAGCGCGATTCACCGCCGGTCAGAGCGGCGAACGGGATGACTTGGTCGGCAGCGAAGCGGTCCAACACCGCCCCGGCCCCCAAGTCCTCCAGCAGCGTCCGCGCCACCCGACGCCCGATTTCCTCCGAGGAGCGCCGGGGCGCCCCGGCGCAATCCGCCCCCAGCGTCCAGCCGCCCTCCAGCGACGCAAACAGCGCCAGTGCCGCGCCGGGCTGGGGCGCCGTTCGGTCGTTCCTCTCCTCGATGACCGCGGAGCGCTGCGCCCTCCGCAACACCTCCTGGGCCGCCGCCGCCATACGGCGGGTCACGCCCCTCCCTTCCAGGTGCGAGGCGAAAGCGATGCCGTAAACGCGCTCAACCGGCCCCGCCGCATCCCCGACAACCGGCCGGAGAGCATTCCGTGCCCCGCCCGCGCTCACCCGCAGAATCCCCCCACCCTTGGGCACATAACCCGGCCGTACCATCTCCGCCTCCGCCTCGATCCCCATCCGGCGTAACAACGGCAGCAACACCCGGTCGAAATGGAAAAAGGTCGGCGCGAAATCCTGAAAGATGCCGCCCTGCAACTCCACCTGGACGCGCTGCGGTGCCGGCGCCAGCACTGGCAGGATCGCCATGGCCAGCAATACCGTCGAGCCGGCCGAGCCGATGTCCCATCTGTAATGGGCGTTCTGCTGAAGCGGGCCCGGCCGGAACCGGACCTCGGTAGAGCCCACTTCCACCCCCTCGGCTTCCCCATCGACCAGCTCCCGGATCGACTCCACCACCCGCACGTGCTGCGGCCGCAGCCCCGGTTTCGGCCGCCGCGCCCGGACGTTGACAATCCGGGTCGGCTCGCCCGTGAGCGCGGCAAACGCCACCGCCTGGCGCACGATGGTGCCGCTTCCGGAATAGCGCGAACCGTCGATCTCAATCACGGCCCTGGATCAAATTGGAGGCCGGGCCTACGTCGTGAAGTAGTCTTTGACCTTCTCAAAAAGGCCCTTGTCTTTTGGCTTGTTCTCCGCCGGCAGCAGCTCGCGCAACTGCTCGAACAGCGCCCGCTGCTCGCGCGTCAGCCGTGTCGGCGTGCGGACCTCAACCTCGACCCAGAGATCGCCCCGCGCGCTGCTGTTGACGTACGGAACGCCCAGGCCCCGCAGGCGGAGGCGCTCGCCGCTTTGCGTGCCCTCAGGAATCTTCACTGTCTGGGGCCCGTCGAATGTGTCCACAACCACCTCGGCGCCCAGCGCCGCCTGCGCTACATTGACCGGCACCACGCAGTACAGATCGTGGTCGCGCCGCTCGAACACCGGGTGCTGTTTCACCCGCAGGAATACGTACAGATCCCCCGGCGGTCCGCCGTTGATGCCGGGCTGCCCCTCACCCGCCAGCCGCACCCGCGTGCCGTCGTCCACTCCGGCCGGAATGTTGACGCGGAGTTGACTGTCCAGGCGGACGTGCCCTTCGCCGCCGCAAGCTGTGCAACGGCGCCGTACTACTTTGCCGGAGCCTCCGCACTGCGAACACGTCCGGCGGATCGACAAAAAGCCTTGATGGTAGACCATCTCGCCACGGCCGCGGCAAGCCGAGCAGGTCACCAGCCCGTGGTCGCGGTCCGCCCCGGTCCCTCCGCACTCCTTGCACGTCTTCAACCGCGGTACCTTGATATCGACGGTCTTGCCCCGGATGCAGTCCTCCAGTTCGATCTCCAGGTCGTAGCGCACATCTTCGCCCTGCATCGGACGCGACCGGCGCCGCGCTCCCCCGCCGAACAGGTCGCCGAAGCCGAAAAAATCGCCCAAGATGTCGCTGAAATCGGCGAAGATGGACGGGTCGAAACCGGGGACCGCCACCCCCTCCAGGCCCGCGTGCCCGTAACGGTCGTACGCCGCACGCTTCTGCGGGTCACTCAATACGCTGTACGCCTCGGCCGCCTCTTTGAACTTCTCCTCCGCCTCGCGGTCCCCGGGGTTCCGGTCCGGGTGGTACTTCAGCGCCAGTTTCCGGTAGGCGCTCTTCAACCCCCGCTCATCGACCGAGCGATCGACTCCGAGCACCTCGTAGTAATCCCGCTTTGTCACCTGAAATGAACCTGGAGCTAGTTGTTCTCAGGCGCCGGGGAAGGTTTGACGGCAACCCGGACCATTGCCTCACGCAACAGTCTTCCCCTGAAATTGTACCCCCGCTGCAACTCTTCCAGCACCGTATGATCTTCCGCCTCCGCAGTTTCGACCGACTCGATGGCGTGATGCACGTTCGGGTCAAACGGCTGGCCCACCGACTCGATCGGCTCCAGCCCCATTCTCTTTAGCGTGTCGGCGAAGCGCTGATAGATGATCTCGATGCCCCGCACATACTCGCCCCACTCGCCGTCTCGCTTCGGCGCCGCTTCCAGCGCCCGCTCGAAGTCGTCCAGCACCGGCAGCAACTCCCGCGCCATCTCCATGCCGGCGTACTGGAACAGCTCATTCCGTTCCCGGTCGACGCGCCGGCGAAAATTCTCAAAGTCCGCCTGGCGCCGCAGAAGCTGATCCTTCAACGCGGCGACTTCCCCGGCCAGACGGTCGCGCTCGGCGGTGACCGCCTCCAGCCGGGCGCCCGGGTCTTCCACCGACACGACATCGGGCGAAGCTTCCGCCGCCCCCGTCTGCTCGGCTTGCGTCTCCTCCGGCTCGCCGCCGGCGCTAATAGCATAATCTCGGTTGTTTTCTTCCTTGTCCACGAATCGTCACCTGCTCGGTTGTTGGGAATCCCAAAGGTCGGCCGGGAGCCTCCGCGCTACACCGTCTGAAACGCCTGCCCGACATGAAGAACCGCCGACATCACCCTTTGATAGTTCATTCGCATCGGACCCAGCACGGCGATTTTGGCGCCTACACCAGAGGGCAGCGAAACACAAACCCCGATCAAAGACAGCTCACTCATGCTCGGGTGGGCTTCGGCCAGCCCGACCTGGACGCTAACTTCCCCTTCGGGCGCTTCCAGGAACTGGTCGAGCAACTGGAGAATCCGTTTCTTCTCCTCCAGGGCGCGGAACAACTCCCGCATCTTGGCCCGCGTGAGGTGGAAATCGATGCCGATCAGGTTCGAGGTCCCCTCCAGGTGGACCTCCGGATCCTGTTCCCAATCGAGCAACCCCTTCTCATACAGCAGAATCAGCTTCCGCAGAATCTGGTCGTAAGCGGCGCTGGCCTGCTCCAGCCGCGCCCGCAACCGCGCTCTCACCTCCGAAAGCTCGCACCCGCTGTAGTTCTGGTTGATATAGTTGCGGATCGATATCAGCTCCTCCTGCGTCACGGGCTCATCCAGCGAGACGACGCGGTTGTGAATCATCCCGTCCCGCGTCACCACGATCATGAGCACGCGCCCGTCAGAGAGCCCCAGCAGCTCAACCTGGTCGAGCGTCAGGCTCCCGGTGGGGATCGCCGCCGCGATGCCGACGCCCTTCGTCATCTCCATCAGAAGGTGCGAGGATCGCTCGACCCGGCCCGCCAGCGTATCCGCGTCGGCCAGTTCCCGCCGCAGCCGCGCCAGTTCCACCTCCAGCAGCCGTTTCGCCGTCAGCGACTGCACAAAGAGCCGGAACGCCTTCGCCGTAGGAATGCGGCCCGCCGAGGTGTGCGGCTGTTCCAGATAGCCCGCCTCAGCCAAATCGGCCATCACGTTCCGGATGGATGCTGGACTGAGCCGGTGCTTCCGCATTCGCGAAATCGAACGCGACGCCACCGGGCAACCGGTGTGGATGTAGGTTTGCACGATCGAGTTCAGGATCTCCGCCACTCGCGGTGTCAGTTCCGACGCTTCCCTCATAGCTGCCTGAACAATGCCCGTACTCTACCACACATCCAGGCGCAAATTACCTGTTTGCGCCGCTCACTACCATTTTAACCGGGACGCCCATTCCAGTGGCCCGTCGCGGCCCAGCTTCTCTCCACCCCGGCCCCTGGCTCCCGCCTCCCAAGCTGCCGCAGGGCGTCAGCGCAGACCGGCGAGCACCTGCTCTTAGAACTCCCACACCCGGCCCCCGAGCAGCGTGTAGAACTGGCGGTCGTTATGGCCAACCCCGTCGACCGCGATGAACTCGCTTTCGATGCCGGGCCGGCCCATCAGCGCGTGATAGTCGCGGAACCCGTCCCGCACCCGGTCAGCCGCCCCCACGCCCCCCGGATCAACATCCGGCCGCCGACACGCGCCGCGTGCTCCCTCACCGGCGTCCACGGACCATCGGCGCGACAATACCCCCTGTCGGCCCAACGATCTGCGCAAAACTTCCCGCCCGCCGTTCGGCTGGCGTCTCCTCGGTCTGGCGAGCGCCCGCCGCCTCCCTGACAACGGCGTCTTGGTCCCTTCGGGTGGAACAATGGAATTATCTGATAGTGTCGGAGATGAGCCAGGAGATAGCATTTGTCGAGGCTCACCGGGAAGGTGAGGGGCCAGGGCGGCGGTGCAACCGCGGGCGGCAGCCACCAGCGTGGTCAGCTCTGCCGGCAAGCTTCGGCTGAAGTGGGCGCCGGCAGCCGCAGTGTGCCGCCTGCGGCTGATGCCGTTCGTCATTGCAGGGGTTTCTTCCCGCGAAGCTTCTTGGAACCACTGAGCGACTGGCCGAAGCTACCGGCTCACTGCGGTTTTTAGGTTAAATGAAGGCATGGACACCCAGTGGCTTCCGGTCTACATCTCGCTGATCACCCCGGTGGCGACGCTGGCCATCGTGATGGTGGGGTTTCTCTATAACAACGGCCGCATGACCGACCTCAGAATGCACGTGGACGCCCGCATTGAGGACTTCAACGGCCGGATGGGTGAACTCAGCAAGCGCCTCGATGACCGGATCGACGAGCTCAACAATCGGATGGGCGAACTCAGCAAGCGCCTGGATGACCGGATTGACGACCTTCGGGATGTGTTGAGAGCAGAGATGGCGAAGAACCACAGCGAGATGCTGCACCGTTTCGCCGATCTGGACACCCGGCTAACGCGGATCGAGTCTCGCCTGAACATGAAGTAAGGGCCCCCCGGAGCAGAAAACGTGCCTGCGGAAATGATGGCTGCGAACCTGGTATCCAGCCGGCCTCGGCGACTGGGTTGCTGCTGCAGTGTCGCGGCGCTGCTCGCCGTGGGCGCCGCCCCGGCAAGTACAGATCGAGCAGCAGATCGCGTTTGCCGCCACTGGCGTAAGCGAGGTCTCGGTGGGCGGCAGCGCCCTCCGGCAGCCCGGCTTCCGGTAGCGCCTGGGCGGCCGCGGGCCATGCCCACACCGTGAGCAGAAATCCCGCGCCCCCCAGCGCCGTAAGCGAAAAACTGGTCCGAATTCCCGCCGCGCCGCGCGGGCGCTCCTGATACAATGGCCCATGGCCGGGTGAGCTCACCCGCGGGAAGCTGCGACTCCTATGTTGAAAAAGCTCGCGCGTCTTTACAGCTACTGTTATCATTTCGTGCTCGCGCTGTTTCTGTTGGCCGTGGGAGCCATTGCATTGTTCAGCTCCCGCGTCACCCTGAGCCTGGACATGCTGCCGTGGTGGGAAGAACCCACCTTGACCTACGTCGTGCTGTTGGCGGGACTGGCAGGGCTGTTTACCCTCGCCCTAGCCGTGACCGGAAAAACCCAGATCCTGTTCCGGCTGTGGACCGTGGCTGTGTTCGGCGTGATCTTTTATGGCTACTTCGTCACCAGGTTCGGCTTTCACAGCCCGGATCATTTCTTTAACGCCGTCCTGCTGACGCTCGGCGCACTGCTGGCCATGATCGGCAGTTGGACGCGGGTCCGCAAGCGGGCCTGAATCCCTCCCTCCCACCGGGCGTCAGCCGCTGCCTTGAAGCCCCAGCTCTTCCGCCCGTTCTCGCATCGCCGCAATGCAGAACTGGATGTGCTCATCCAGCGGCACTCCCAGCTCCGCCGCCCCGGTCCGTATGTCATCCCGGTTGACGGAGCGGGCGAATGCCTTGTCTTTCATCTTCTTCTTCACCGAACGCACCTCCACCTCATGGATGCTGCGGCTCGGCTTGACGTAGGCAATCGCCGTCAGCAGGCCCGTAATCTCATCGCAGGCAAAAAGCGCCTTCTCCATCAGCGACTCCCGCACCACGCCGCTATAGGTGGCGTGCGACAAGATCGCCCGCCGGATCTCCTCGCTCACCCCCCGTTCGGCCAGGATCGCCTCCCCTTTCATCGGGTGATCCGGCGCCTCGGGATGGATTTCCCAGTCGAAATCGTGCAGTAGCGCCGTCACCGCCCACTTCTCCTCATCCTCGCCGAATTTCCGCGCGTAAGCCACCATGCAGGTTTCCACTGCCAGCGCATGCTTGCGCAGGCTGTCGGATTGAGTGAACTCGCACAGCATCGCCCACGCCTGGTCCCGGTTCATGTTTGTACTATAATAATCGAAGCGCACGTCCTCCCCATGGGCCTGTGGCGCAGTTGGGAGCGCGCTTCAATGGCATTGAAGAGGTCGAGGGTTCGAATCCCTCCAGGTCCACCAACCCCTTGACAGTACCTCATCCGCCCGTACGAAAAATCCCGTGGAGCGGAGCGCCGGCAACGCCACGCCGGCAGTCATGCCGGCGCAAACCTTTCCCCCAAAACTATCCGCGTTGATCCGCGTCCATCCGCGGCCCCGTATTCCTGAAGTCCCCGCCCGAACCCTGCTGCCCCGCAAACGCCGGCACACGGGCACAAATTCCTTCCAACGGGCGCCCGCAACCCTCAGACGCGCCGTCCTCCAGGCGGCCGGACTCACACCACCCGCGGCGGCCGGATTACAATGGCCAGCACCGCCCCCGCCACGGCCAGCATCGCCAGCGTCAGATATACTTCGTCGTAGCCCGCCGCCAGGTCGCCGTTCGCGCGCGCCCGGTCCATGATCCCGGCGAAGTACCGCGGCACGATGAACCCGCACAGCCCGTAAGCGGTGAACATGATGCCGTAGTTGGCGCCGATGTGCCGCGGCCCGAAATAGTCTGCGGTGAGCGACGGCAGCAGCGCCAGATAACCCCCAAAGGCGAAGCCGACCAGACAAAGGCCCGCCAGCAGGCCCCAGAATCCGGGCGCCGGGCGGAGCAGGCCCAGGCAGGCAACCACGTAAGCCGCAAACATGGCCACGGCCGCCGTGTTGCGGCCGATCCGGTCGGACAGACTTCCCCAGAACAGTCGGCCGAGGCCATTGAATGACGACATGATACCGAGGGCGGCCCCGCCTGTTAGGACGGCTGTTTCGGCCGCCAGTTCCCGCACCAGAGGCGACGCCTGCCCGATGGTTGTCAGTCCCACCGACGTCCCCAGGAAATAGAGCAGCCACAGCCCATAAAACTGCCACGTGCGGAGCATCTCCACCGGGCTGAAGTCGGCTTTGGCCGTCGCCCCGGCACTGGCCCGCGGCGACCAGCCTTCCGGCTTCCACCCCGGCGGCGGCGTGCGGTACACCTGCGCCGCGCCCGTCACACAGACGAAAAAGATCGCCGCCATGATGAGAAACGTGCGCGGAATCGTCTCGGCATAGCGCGCCGGATCGGAGCCGATCAGCGCCTCCAGCAGCGGCGCAAACACCAGCGAGCCCGCCCCGAACCCCATCACCGCCAGGCCGACAATCATCCCCCGCTTGTCAGGAAACCACTTGATGCAGGTGGCGATCGGCGTCACATAGGCGAACCCCACACCCAGCCCGCCGATGACGCCGTAGGCGACGACCAGGCCCGTCGGAGTGTCCCCGACGTACGCGGCCAGCAGACACCCGGTCCCGAGCAGCAGCCCGCCGGCGCTGCCCACCAGCCGCGGCCCGCGGCGGTCCTGCCAAAACCCCGCCACCACCATGGCGAGGGTGAAAAACAATAGCGAGTAGCGGTACGGAGCCACGCTCACCGCCCTGGACCAGCCGTAGAGGGTTTCCAGGGGCCCGCGGAACACAGCCCAGGAGTACAGCACTCCCAGGCAAAGCTGCATCACTAGGGCGGCGACCACGAATCGCCAGCGATTGCCGGTCTTACTCATAAGTCCAGGGTTTGGGGTCGCCGTGCGGCGAGCCGCTTCGTACGAGCCTATCCGGCGGCGGCATCCAGGTCAAGCGAGTCGGCGGACTTTCAGCCGAGTGCGCTACCCGTTGCCGACCCCGCCCCCCATCACGGCGACAAAACAAAGCCAAACTCCTCGGCACACGCCGCCGCTTTGCACGGCCCGGCCAACCGCGCCGGTCACAACACTTTCCATTTCCTTATTTGTCTCAAAACAAAGGAATAAATCGTCCACCGGCGGCGCACTCCTTCACCCTCCGTGGTATAAATGGCATCGGATGCGTCCGGCGATTTCATCTTCGATTCGGGATCTCCCTGGGCGGCCCCGCCAGTGCCGGATCGCCCCCCAGAATCCGTCACCCGCCGCTGCCCCACCCCACCAGCACGCCACAAAATCAACGACTTGGGGGCGGCAAAACGGCGTCATTCAAAAAACCCCGTTAGTGGTCAAATCCGGCACTGCGCCTCGAGCCGCCCCAAAAAAGGCCTCCGCCGGCCCAAGCCTCCGCCACCGTGGCGCAAGCTTCCGCTTGCTTCCCCTCAGGAATGGGCCGTCACCGCCGTGTGCTCGTGATAGTAGCCCCGCTGGTGAAGCTGGTTGTGCAACCGCCGGTAGGCGGAAGTCAGCTTCAGGCGGATCCGTTTGTAGATCTCGTCTTCGGCGCGCGTGCCCACCGTGTCGATGTACGCGAGCGCGCCCTCGATCTGATCCAGCATGGTGACCGCGTCGGTGGCTGAGAAGAACTCAGTCCCCTCGACGTCGATCATGACCGGCGAGGAGTGCGCGGCGATGATTTCCGGCTTGTCGGTGTAATGGCCGCGCACTAACAGCGCCACCCACGAACTGCGCTCGATGCGGACGGACCAGTGCCCGGAGTCCCGATCCGGCCGGACGCTCCGGCTCTCCCGCACTTCGCCGTTGACGATCAACTCGACCTTGCTCATCGGCACCGTCACGCTGGCCACCTCCCAGGTCACCTCGACCGTGCCGCCGCCGGATTTCATCTCGATCCGGCTGCCCGGAGGACGGCCCTCCACCGCGAAGTCCATCAGCGGACCGTAGGTCACAAACGTATTGCCGGCCCGGATCGCGTCCTTCCAGGCATCGTACGTAAACTCCCGCTCCGCCGGAATCCGGCTGTACGTGCGGACCGTGCCAACAGCCGTCGAGGCAGCCATCTTGTCGGTGCCGCCCACGGCGGCGACGAAATAGCCGCAGTTGAGGTACCGGTAGTAATCCGACAGCGAGTAGGGGTCGATGCCGGCATAGAGATTGCCCCAAGAGGTCATCTCCACCCCGTCAATCGAACCCGTAATCAGGTCCGCGGCGTTTTCGCAGCGAGGGTTCGGGAAATGCGGAAGGACCACCACGCCACCCTGGGCCTTGCAGCGCTCCGCCCATTCCATCAGCAGGATGGCAACGGGATCCCCGAGGGCGGCCTCGTCCGGTCCGCCGGCGCACATGGGCGCGATGATGTGGCCGTTGTACCCCAGCAGAGAGATATGGCCGAGGACATGTTGCCGATTCTCAGTTCCTACGCGGACCAGCCACTCCCCATCGCCGCCGGCTTCCCGCGAGCCGAACGTCGTCTTGCCGTCGAAGTCGCCGACGTTGGTCATCAGCTCCCCCCACTGGCTGGCCAGCAGGTTGACGACGTTGACTCCCTCGGCGCAGCCCTCCAGTAAAGCGGTGGGAGGTGACAGGAAATGCACATGGGTGTCGGCGGTGACCCAGCCGCGCTCCCTCCACGGCAGCACCTTCTCCAGAGCAACCTCGATGGTATCCGTTGCGCCGGTCACTTCGACCACCTTGCGAACGGGCCGGATCTCGAACCCCTTGCTCACCTCCAGGTAGACCTCGCCGAGAGGCAGATCGACAACGGTCTCCCCGGGAATGTACACACACCGATGTCGGCCCTGGTGCTGAAACTCCGGCCCATAATCCTCAAACCAGGCGCTGTTGGGCTGCCGGTGACGGTCCGCCGGCGCCAGGTATTCCCCGCTCGCGCCATGCAGATGGAGCTTGACCGGTACGGGCTTGCCCGAAGCCTTCTCGACGACCCGAATGCGGACGCGCCGCGCGGCTTGCCGTACCGGCGAGAGCCGCACACCAGCCGAACCGGCCTCGACGTCAGCCACCGGGATCGTCGTGCCGTCCCACAGGTGGAAACGGGCATCCGGGTGGGCGGTGTACTCGACCAGCACCTCGGTCTCCGACATCTCCGGAACCTGGTTGTTGTACGTCGAGACCCAGCGATCATTCGGGTACAGCGGTCGCGGCTGCACCGAGATCACCTGACCCATGTCAAGCTGAAGCTGTTTCCACCGGCCGAGGCCGTCCACCCTGTAGTCGAACTTCATGCCCTCCGGCAGTCGCAGGATCGCCTTCCGCCGGGTGCGCCAGCGAAGCGGCTCGGCCACCGCCGCGCCCGCCGACACTCCGAACACGATCGCCGCGCCCGCCTTGGGCTCGAATCGCAGCGCGGAGATCTCTTTTTCCGGATGCGGATTTTGCCACGCCCAAAGCCAGTTCACCCACGGGCCCCGGTCGGCCGCCCGGGCCCGCGTTTCCGCTTGACCCCAGCCGAGTCCCCCGCCGGCGTCGACCAGCATCGAGGGCTGCTCATGCACCGGCCGTACCGGGTGTGGCTTGGTGTGCGCCACCGCCTGAAAGCAGTTTTCACCCCACCGCGCCCGCACCATGCCGATCTGATGCCGCCGGCGAATCTGCTGGCGAGCTTCGGTTCCGTCGGCGTAGACAAGGACGTAGTCAGCCACATGTTCGGCCAAATAACCCTCTCCGCGCATCGGGCTGATGAAGCCGCGCGCGCCCGCTTCCAACGGCTTGACGTCGGTGGTGTGCAGGAACACCAGCCACTGGGCTTTCAACCCAGGCGTGGTCTCCGTCACCGGCTGATCCCGCAGCAGCACCGCCCGGCCGATCAGGAACGGGATGCCCCAGCAAATACAGCCGCCCCGCGGCGCGTAAGCCACCGCAGCGCTCATGATTTCCGATAAGCCCGCTGCTGCAAGATCGTCGATCGCCGTGTTGCCCTTCAGCGCAACAGGCGCAAACGCCGGTGATGCCGGCCCGTCCACCGCCGCAGCCCCAGGCTGCGCCGGCGCGGCCACGGCCGCGGCTGACAGGGCGGCGCTTGTGGACTCAAAGAATTCTCTTCGCGACATCGTCATGTGGGCCTCTCCTCAACCCCGGTCTTCTCTCGCTGTTCATTATCTCCATATAGCGGTCTCAATGGCGCCTTGTGGGTCCTGAGCCGTAACTGTTAGGCTTGACTACTGTTGATGCGGAAGCTGCGCAGGCTCTGGCGGCAGGCCTTTGACGTGCGGCCGGGAGAGGGGGGGCGCACGGCTTGCATGGCCCTGTACTTTTTCTTCATCCTGTGCGCCAACAACGTCCTCAAACCCGTCGCCTGGTCGCTGTTCCTGAACCGCTTCCCGCTGAAACAGCTTCCCTACCTGTACATCCTTTTCGCCGTCGTGGGCGGCCTGCTGGCCTACTTCTACAGCAAGACCGCCGTGCGGAGGTCGCTCCAGTGGGCCACCCGCACCGCCACGCTGATCACCGTCGTCTCGCTGGTGGCGTTCTGGGAAGCGATCCGCTTCGGCCCCGACTGGCTGCTTTACCTCTTCAGCGTTTGGGTCAGCCTCTTCGGGATCGTCTTCATGACTCAAGGGTGGCTCATCGCCGCCAACCTGTTCGACAGCCGCCAGGCCAAGCGGCTTTACTCTCTGCTCGGGCTGGGGGCGATCCTCGGTGGAGCGGCCGGAGGGGCGCTGACGGCGCTGCAAGTCGAGCGGGTCGGCACGACGAACTTACTGCCGGCCGGCATCGTCCTGGTGCTGCTGGCGCTCGGCGCCCTGGAAGGGGCCGCGGTCTCGCACAGACGATGTCTGGCGTCGGGCGCGTCGGCGGGCTCGCGGCTGGCGGCCCGGGAGGATGACGAACCGGGCAGCTTCACCTTGCAGGATGTGCTGGCCGCCGTCGGCCGCCACCGCCACCTGCTGGTGATCGTCGGCATCATTGTCATTACCTTCGTCATGGAGGTTCTGGTCGAGTTCCAGCTCAATGCCCAGGCCCAGCGCGCCTACTCCGGCGACCATCTGACGGCCTTCCTGGGGAAATTCAACGGCGTTTACTTGAGCGCCATGACGTTCGCGCTTCAGTTCTTCTTCACCGGCCTGGTAGTTGGCC
>FWPU01001620.1_pt1 | contig 66707 bp, 55 predicted proteins | sample 2228361 | NCBI WGS metagenome assembly FWPU01 (sample SAMEA103939777, study PRJEB20133) | metagenome
TGTTAGGCAGGCAACCCCCTTGGCTTAAGTATGTCTGCCGCAAGGCAAGCAAGGTGAGGTGCACCTCTTTTAGACTTTGTCGGAACATTTAATAGATATCATTTTGCGAACACGTAGTTCAAAATCTTATATACAAGCCGCGCCGCCAGGAAGTTCGGCGCCGAAAGGCCTGGCAGAGGCATCAGCTCGACCAGGTCGAATCCCACGACGTTTCTCGTCGAGGCGAGGCGTTTGACCAGAGAGAGCGTCTCGTACCAGCCGAGGCCGCCCGGTTCGGGCGTTCCGGTCGATGGAACGATGCTCGGGTCCAGGCCGTCGATATCGATCGTGAGATAAACGTCGCGCGAGAGCCCTTCCAGAGCCCGCTCTATCCAATCCCCCTCCGGCCCGATCTCGCGCGCCCAGATTATCCTGGTCCGAAGCGCGGACAGCTCGTCGGCCTCCTCGCGCGAGATGCTTCTAATTCCTACCTGGACCAGCGGGCAGAGATCGACAATTCGGCGCATGACCGAAGCATGGCTGTAAATCGTGCCGTCGTACGAGTGCCTGAGATCAGCATGGGCGTCGATTTGCAGCACGCTTAGCTCTGGAAATTTCTCTTTGTGGGCCCTTACGATCGGGAAGGTAATAGAATGCTCGCCGCCGAGCGTAACGATAAACTTATCTCTATCGAGGAGCCCGCGGGTTATCGAATAAAATCGTTCCATGCAATCTTCGATTTTTTCCAGGTCGTCCGTAACTGCTTCGGGCAGGGTGTGAATGCCGAGGCGGAAGACCTCCGCTCCCGCCTCCTCGTCGAAAAGCTCCATGTTGCGCGAGGCCTCGATGATCTCGCGCGGCCCAAGCCTGGTCCCCTTGCCGTAGGTGGTGGTCCTTTCAAACGGGATGGGGAGGATTACGATCCTGCTGGAGTCCGGGCGGGTGAACTCCTCATCCAGCCCGCCGAAGTTGAATGGAAGCTCCGACATGGTCTCCTTTACATCGAGATGCCGAGCGAGCGCCCCATGGTGAACTTAGGTTTTTTGCGCCGCCTGGCAAGCTTCAGGGCTTTTTGCGAGAGGGCGGTGACCAGAATGGGCAGCGCGATGGTGGAGTCGCAATGGACCGTGGCTCGGCTCGCTTTCTTCGCTATTTTGCCCCAGCTTTGCGCCTCCTCGAACGTGCAGCCGGATAGTCCGCCCCAATACTCGGGGTCGGTTATCACCTGGAGCGCGTATTTATGGCCTGAGACGTTGGCGCGCACGAGCGAGGCCGTGACCTCGGTCTGGTGGATGAAATTCTTCGGCGTGCCGCCGCCGAAGATCACCACGCCCGTGGTGTCATGTGCCGAGGCGATCTGCGCCGTCTCGACTACGTCCTGGACCAGGTCGAAGGTGAAGCTGTTCCCCTCCAGGTAGCGGTTGGCCGCGATCGCGATGCCGTATGATGAATCGACTATTGCCGGGCAGTAAATGGGGATGCGGGCTCGATAGGCTGAAGTGAGGATCCCCTCTTCTTTCGCCCGGCCGGCCACCTCGCGGCCGAGCAGGTAAAGGAATTCGCGCGTGGTGTAGGGCCTGGAGCTATCGAGCGAGGCGGCGAACTTGCCGACGAACTCGTCGGCCTCGCGGAACTCCCGCTCGCTGGCATAGGTGTCGTACATCCGGTCGATCATCAGCTCCTGAAGCTCTTCGTCGTTGACATGGGGGCTTCCCATGTAGTGCTTGCGCCCGAGCGTCTCGTGCAGGTCGTGGAACAGATTGGCTCCCGTGGTTACCAGGCAATCGATGAAGCGGTTTTTAATCAGATAGGCGACCAGCCGGCGCATGCCCGCCGGCACCATGGCTCCAGCCATTCCCATGAAAATAACGGCGTCGTCGGCCAGCATCTGCTGCCAGACCTCGAATGCCTGCGCCAGGCTCCGCCCCTGGAATGAAATGCGCGACATCTTGGCGAGCAGTCCGCCGACGGTTTTGTCCCGGTCTATTTTCAGAGGAACAGTAGGAGTCCGTAGATACTTCCGCTCGACCTTCTGATGGTTCCTCATGCTCGCAGCCAGCCCTCCCTAAAAAGCGAATTACTCCATAACGAAGATAGCGCCGGCAACCACTGAGGTCCAGAGCCCGTTGCGGTCTCCCACCGCCGACTGAGTTATGTTCAGCGTGCGCACGATTTTGTTCGAGATCTTGTATATCTCTTTTTTCTCGTCCCAGCTCTTGTCCGGGTCGAATTCGACCCCCAGGGTCGTCGCCAACATCTCGGCGGCAAGCTCCTCGGCATAATCGCCCGCCGCGTCGTCGGGCTGCCCGTAGCTGTGGTGCTCGCTCAAGTATCCGAACAGGCTCCTGTCCTTGGGAATAGCGATGCCCACCGAGGCGGCGATCAGCCGGTGCGGCTCGTTCGTCGCGTTGTCGCTGAGCACGCAGAAGACGACCTGGCCCGGGCTGAGATGCTTGAGCCCTTCGGTGCGCGAAACGATCCTGCAGTGAGGAGGAAAGATGCTGGTCACTCGCACCAGATTGAATGTAGCTATTCCCGCAGAGCGAAGCGCCATCTCGAAGCTGGTCAGCTTCTCCTTGTGTTTGCCAACGCCTTTGGTCAAGAAACATCTCTTGGCTGTTAACATTTACTCCCCCCTCCCCGAGTTCAGCCACTACACGCCCAGGGTGAATACAACAAATTTGTTTTCTGTAGCAGAAAAGGCTGGGATTGTCAATTGGGTTGAGCGGATTTTTTGCTGAAACTTGCCTTTACATCCTCTGCGCTGCCCGGCTTGCTTCGTTTTCTCTCGCTTGATATCATTTTGATCATAACAAATGAGCGCTACTCGTTCAAGGCTAACTGAAAGTATTTGTTCGCGGCGGAGAACGCAGCAGTGGCGCAGCGAGCAGCGCCGGTAAGCTGGCGCGCTCTGCGGCGAGATCAAATAATAATGAAGATAAGAATTCCCGGCGTGAAAATAGGCCATGCTTCGGACCTCGTCGGGATGACCGGCTGCACGGTGGTCCTCTGCGAGGAGGGCGCCGTGGCGGCCATGGACCTGCGCGGCACCGCCTCGGGCAGCCGCCAGGTCGATTCGCTTCACCCCATCCATCTGGTAGATAAGGCGCAGGCGGTAGTGCTGGCCGGCGGCAGCGGTTATGGCCTGCAGGCCGGAGATGGAGTCATGCGCTACCTGGAGGAGAGGAATAAGGGGTTCAATGTTACCGTCGGAGTTGTGCCTATAGTGCCAACTGCTATTATCTTCGACATGGCGCTCGGCGACCCGCGCGCCCGGCCAACGCCGGAGATGGGTTATCAGGCCTGCGTCGAGGCGAGGGACAGCGATATTCCCGAGGGGAGCGTCGGGGCCGGCACCGGAGCGAAGGTGGGTGGAATTTGCGGCATAGCCCAGGCTATGAAGGGGGGCTTTGGCCTAGCGGCCCTCTCTCACCCGTCTGGGCTTGAGGTGCTGGCCGCCGCGGTGGTCAACTCCTTTGGCGATGTCCGCGATTACTACACGGGCCGGCTGCTGGCCGGAGTGCGCGAGAGCGCGACCAGCCTGAAGCTGGCCGATACCACGGCGCTCATGCGTTCGGGTTTTAAGCCCCCGCCGCCCCTCTTCCAAAACACCACGCTTGCCGTGATCGTCACCAATGCTTCAATGACCAAGGTGCTGGCGGCTAAGGTCGCGCAGATGGCAATGAACGGAATTATCAAGACCGTCTCGCCGGCCCTGACCCTCTACGACGGCGATATCGTGTTCGTTTTGGCGACCGGGGAGGTTAAAGCGGACCTGAACCTGGTGGGCTTCCTCGGCGAGGTGGCAACAGCCGAGGCGGTGATGCGGGCGGTGAAAACGGCCGATGGCTTCGGCCTCATCCCGGCATACCGTGATATAAGCTCGCTCTGAACGGGCATTTTACTATGCTCGCAAATCAATCGGCAGCTGGGACGGTTATCGAACAGCTCGATCGCATCTTCAGGCCGCGGGCTGTTGCCTTGATCGGAGCTTCGCGCAAGCCGGGTTCGATCGGCCAGCAACTCCTGCACAACCTGGTGGAGTACGGCTTCACCGGCAAGGTCTTCCCGGTCAATCCCAACGCCGAAGCGGTGCACAGCATGAAGTGTTACCCGACGGTGCTCGACATCCCCGACCCGGTCGATCTCGCGATAATCGCAGTCCCCAAAGACAGGGTGCTCCAGGTCGTCGATCAGTGTGGGACTAAAGGCGTCAAGGGGCTGGTGGTAATTACCGCCGGCTTCAAGGAGGTGGGGGGCCGGGGCGCAGAGCTGGAGAAAGAGCTGGTGGCCAGGATCAGGTCCTACGGGATGCGCATGGTGGGGCCGAACTGCATGGGGATAATCAACACCGACCCCGAGGTGCGGCTGAACGCCACCTTCGCCCCGGAGATGCCCGAGGAGGGGGGCGTCGCCTTCATGTCGCAGAGCGGCGCGCTCGGCGTTGCCATTCTCAACGCCGCGCGCCGGCTCGGCATCGGCCTCTCCTTCTTCGTCAGCGCCGGCAACAAGGCGGATATTTCGGGCAACGATCTGCTCGAATACTGGCAGGAGGATAAGCGCGTCGGGGTGATCGCGCTCTACCTGGAATCTTTCGGCAATCCGCGGCGCTTCACCCAGCTCGCGCGCCGCATTACGAAATCCAAGCCGATGGTGGTGGTCAAGTCGGGACGCACGGCGGCCGGGGCGCGGGCGGCCAGTTCCCACACGGGCGCGCTCGCCGGCACCGATATCGCCGTGACGGCATTGCTCGCCCAGTGCGGGGTGATACGGGCCGCCGCCATCGAGGAGATGTTCGATCTCTTGATGGGTTTAAGCTCCTGTCCGCTGCCTAGGGGAAAGCGAGTCGGGATACTCACCAACGGCGGCGGTCCGGGCATAATGGCTACCGATGCCTGCATCAGCATGGGCCTCGAGCTGGCCGAGCTTTCCGAGGATACCCGGCGTCGGCTGGCCAGCTTTTTGCCGGAAGATGCCAGCCTGGTCAATCCCGTCGATATGCTGCCGGCAGCCGACGCGCCCGCTTACGACCGTGCGGTGCGCCTGCTGCTCGAGGAGCCGAGCGTGGACATGCTTATGGTGATCTTCGTGCCGCCGCTGCTCCAACAGGCGACCGAGGTCGCCCTGGCGATAACCCGCGCCGCCGCAGGCTCAGATAAACCGGTGGTCGCGGTGTTTATGGCCCGCGACGAGTTTTTCGCCGATTTCCACGACCGCTACAAAAAGCACCCTCCGCTTTATCGCTTTCCCGAGTCGGCGGCGCGCGCCCTGGCCGAACTGTACCGTTATTCGCTCTGGCGCTCGGCGCCCGCCGGCAAAATCGTTAGGTTCGATGTAGATAGCTCACGCGCTGCCGCTATTCTCGAGGCGAAGAGGCGGGCCGGTGGCGGCTACCTTTCCGCAGATCAAACCTTTGCCGTGCTCGAGGCCTATGGCTTCCCGGTAGCCCGTCGGCGCACCGTCGGCACGCTCGATGAGGCACTGGGCGCCGCGCGCGAGATCGGCTTCCCGGTCGCGCTCAAGGTCGTTTCCGAAAAAATCGTGCATAAGTCTGATGTCGGCGGCGTCGCGCTCGATCTGCACGATGAGGATGAGCTTGCACAAGCGTTCGAGCGTATGAGGGCAAGCATCGAAAGGGCCGGGCGCAGCGCCGATCTCGAGGGCTTTCTGCTCCAGGAGATGGTGCGCGGCCGCGAACTTATCCTCGGCATGTCGCTTGATCCCACCTTCGGCCCGCTCCTCATGTTCGGCCTGGGCGGAAAATATGTCGAGGTCTTAAAGGATGTCGCCTTCAGGATCACTCCCATCACCGACGTCGATGCCGCCGAGATGATCCGCGCGATAGAGGGTTTCCCTCTGCTTGCCGGCTATCGCGGCGAGCCGCCGGTCGATCTCGAGTGCGTTGTCGAGATGATCCTGCGGCTGGCGCAACTGGTCACGGATTTCGATATTATTGTCGAGATGGATATAAACCCCTTTATCTTTACCGCGCGGCGCGAGGGCTCGAAGGTCGTCGATGCCCGGATCAGAGTGTCCGGCTAAAACGATTTCGGGCTGCACCTTTTGCAACCAGTAAGTGCCGATAGGCGATTGGCTAACAGGATTCCCGGCAAGACAGCTTGAGTGTGCTGGTTAAGTAGCTGCCGATAAGCGGGCTAATCTTCGACCGTGATCTTGCCGGCAGGCTCGGCCAGGATTTCCCCGACGATCTGCGCCTCTTCCAGGCCTGCCGCCTGCAGCTTATCGAGGAGCAGCGCAGCGCGCTCGGGCGGAACGGAGATCAGCAGCCCGCCCGAAGTCTGAGGATCGTTGAGCAGGAATTTGACCGCATCGCTCTGGCCGTTGGCATAGATAACGGTCTCGGCCAGCGACTTGATGTTGGCTTTCGTTCCGCCCGGGATGATCCTCTTGGCCGCAAGCTCCAGGGCGTGGGGCAGGGGAGGGACGCGCGAAGCGTAGATTTTCGCGGCAACTCCGCTGCGCGCGACCATTTCGCGCAGATGGCCGAGCAGGCCGAAGCCGGTGATATCCTTGCAGGCCGAAACTCCAACCTCAAGCATGATTTCTGAGGCCCGATTGTTGAGCTTGAGCATGGTCTCAACGGCGCGGCGCTCGGCAGCTTCCGGGCATTTGCCGAACTTAATAGCGGTGCTAATTATGCCGGTGCCCAGCGGCTTGGTAAGGATGAGATGGTCGCCCGGCCGGGCACGCCCGCTGGTCACAATCTTGTCGGGGTGGATGACGCCGACAACGGCCAGGCCGTATTTTGGCTCCGGGTCCTTAATTGTGTGGCCGCCGATAATCGACACGCCGGCCTCGCGCGCCTTATCGCTGCCGCCGCGCAGTATCTCCTGCAGGACTTCTAACGGCAGGTCCTTCTCAGGAAAGGCGACCAGGTTCAGGGCAAAGAGCGGACGTCCCCCCATCGCCCAAACGTCGCTCAGCGCGTTGGCCACGGCGATGGCGCCGAAATAATAAGGATCATCGACGATCGGCGTAAAGAAATCTGTCGTCGCGACCAGCGCCAGCTCGTCCGACATCTTGTAGATGCCGGCGTCATCCTCCGTGCCGACTAAGACGTTCGGGTCGTCCGGCAGCGGCAGCTTCTTCAAGATCTCGCCCAGATCCTCCGGGCCGAACTTGGAAGCTCAACCGGCACAGGCAGTCAGCGCAGTTAATCTCGTCTTTTTAGCCATAAACTATAACCGAGGTTGAAGTTTACCACTTCGCCGGGCGAAAAGGCAAATAGTGCTGGAGCTGCACAATCCGGCACTAATGCTTGACACCCGGAAAGGATTTGTCATAAACTATGGGACAGGAATCTGCGAGGGCGGATCTTCGGTGTCTTTAACGGGGAGAGCCAAACGAGCGGAGACGGCCAATGAGGCGCAATAATCGGCCAAACCCTCTTTCCCTCGCGCCCCTCTTCTGGGCGCTTTGTTTTGCCGTCGCGGCGCCGGCCGGGCCACAGGATAGCGAATCATCTCGAACCCAGGGCAAGCCGACATTCCGCATCGACGTGGACATGGTGGTGGTGCGGGCGAGCGTGACGGACCCTCTCAACCGGTACGTCACGGGCCTGGAGAAAGATCATTTCCGGGTGTTCGAGGATAAGGTCGAACAACAGGTCATTCATTTCACCCAAGAGGAAGCGCCGATAAGCGTGGGGATCATATTCGATATTTCGGGCAGCATGAAAGAGCATATGGCTTCGGCAAAGAAAGCTATCATGCGTTTCCTCGAGAACGGCAACCCGGAAGACGAATTTTTCCTGGTCACCTTTAACCATCAGGTCGAGCTGGCCTGCGACCTCACCAACCAGGCCACCGATATCCAGAACATCGTCTCCTTCCGCCAGCCCGGCGGCCGCACCGCGCTCTACGATGCGGTGTACCTGGGGCTGGACAGGATCCGCGGGGCGGGACACGATAAGAAGGCCCTGATAATCATCACGGATGGAGAGGATAATTCCAGCCGCTACTCTTTCGGGGAGGTGAAGGAGTTCGCTAAGGAAAACGACGTCCAGATTTATGTGGTGGGCGAAGAGGGAAAGCTCAATTATGGCCGGGGCATCATTCAGGATCTGGTCAACCTGACCGGCGGGCGCGCCTTCTTCCCGCAGAGCTTTGCCGAACTGGACTACTACATCGACCTGGTACATGCCGAGTTGCGGAACCAGTACGTGCTCGGCTACTTCTCCACCAATAAGGCCCGAGACGGCAAGTGGCGCAAGCTCAAGGTTAGATTGGAGCCGCCCGAGGGCCTGCCCAGGCTCACCGTCAGAACTAAAGAAGGATATTATGCTCCAAAGGATTATCAGTGACCGCAGCGTCCGTCTCGGGTTAACCCTGCTTGCTTTCCTGAGTTTGATTGCGGCGCTTCCAGTGGGGTCGCTTGCTCAAAAAGCGCGGGACCGCGAGCCCGATTTGCGCAGGTCGGGCCCGCCCGAAGAGGGGAAAAAGCGCGCGACGATCGGAGTCGAGGTAAACCTGGTTGTCCTGCACACCACGGTGCTCGACAGAAGCGGCCAGTTTGTCAACGGCTTGAAAAAGGAAGAATTCCGCGTATTCGAGGACCGCGTCGAGCAACAGATTTCTCTGTTCAAGCAGGAGGACGTGCCGATCACCCTCGGCCTGGTCATCGATACCAGCGGCAGCATGCGCAACAAGATAGATCCGGTGATCCAGTCGGCGCTGCTCTTCGTCAAGGCCAGCAACCCGGAGGACGAGGTTTTTTTGATCGGATTCAACACGGAGGCCACCCTGGTCGAAGACTTCACCAACGATATAGACGATCTGGAGGAATCGCTGAACAATATGATCGTCGGCGGCGGCACTGCGCTGTACGATGCCCTTTACCTGGCGGTGAGGAAGGCTCAGGAAGGGAGAATGCAGAAGCGGGCGATTATAGTTATCAGCGACGGAGAGGACCGCGATAGTTACTACAAGCTCGAAGAGGTGCTCGATAAGATCAGGGAGTCGGATGTCCAGGTCTACGCCGTGGGTTTCCTGGACCCGGAGGAGGAGCGCGGCCTCTTCGAGGGCTTATTCAGCAAGTCTAAAAGGGAGAAGGCGAAGGAAGTCCTGACGCGTGCGGCCGAGGAGACCGGCGGCAAAGCCGTTTTTCCCAGGTCGATCTCAGAACTCGACGGCATCGTGAGTACCATCGCTCACGAACTGCGCAATCAATACTCTATAGGCTATATCTCGAGCAACCAGGCGAAGGACGGCACCTGGCGGACCGTTCGCGTCATGCTCAATCGGCCCGATGCTAAGAATTATAAGGTGAGAGCGCGCTCGGGATATTACGCGCCCAAGGGCGACCGCGCTGCCGAGCGGCGGGGCGGGCCTCCGGCTAATTGAAAAGCCGCTCCTCGGAGCCTGGAACCTGGCATCGGCTCGCGCGTTTCGTAGTTTTGTCCTCAGCAGCGATACGGCTAAATGGAACCGCGAGTTACAATCCTTTTCGCAGCCTGACGGTACCGCTGAAGCTGCTTAATTCCAGGATTGCCCCCCCCTGCCCGACGGTTCCCCTGATCGAGCGTTTCTCCATGCGCCCCTGAATCTTTATTTCAAAGTCGCTTTCGAGCGAGCCGCTGAACGTCGAGGCCTCGAGATCGAAGCTAGAATTGCCCGGCAACACGGCCTCGACGTTACCGCTGAAACTTTTCAGTTCATATCGCTCTTCGGGGTGAAGGCTGCCGCTGAAGCTGATATTTCCGCTGACGGTTGAAGCTCTTACCGTGGCCGCGCTGCTTTCGCTGATCCCGACGTCTCCGCTCACCGTTTCGGCCTCGATCCGTCCGCGCACGCGGCGTATGCTGATATCTCCGCTCACCCCCTTCACCTCCAGGTCTCCGGCAACGTCTACGACCTCCACCGGACCGCTCGTTGCGCTGATAGAGGTTCGCCCCCCCGTGTTGGCCACCGTGACGCTTCCGCTTATGCTTTTCAGGTCCAGGTCCTGCGCGACTCCCCGGACGGCAATGGAGCCGCTCACCGAACGCGCGACCACGCGGCCATCGATCTCGGATATTTCGATGTCGCCGCTGACGGACCTGATACCATCGATGTTTACGATGCGAGGCAGGCGCAGCTCGTAATTAACTGACACCTGGCTTTTTCCACGAGCCGGATATCGAGTCCTTATCTCGAGCCGCGAGGGCCGAGCCATTATCGAGACGGTCACGTCGTCCAGTTGATCCCGCGGCCCAATTTTGGTCGCGATGATTTCGGCGCGCTGTTCCCGCCATGAAATCACCTTTATATCGCCGCTCGTGTTCTCGAGCGACACCGTAGCTCCGGGCTGGAGGTCATGGGACTCGCGTATTTCCTGCTGCTCGGCGCGTCCCGAGAGGGCAAGCGAGACCAAAACCAGCGGCAGGGCCGGGACAAGCCGACCGGCCACTGAAGATTTTCTCTTTTTTCCCGTGGCATTGCCAGAGGATGTGACGAAATTCAGACGGTTCATTGGTCTCCCGTTATTTGTTTGAGCGCGTCGATTTTCTTTTGATAAGCCAGGACGAGGAACTCGATCGGACGCGGATCGTTCGGGTGCTGGCGCAGCGCGCGCCGGCACTCGTGTATCGCCACGTCCAGCACTTGCAAGTTCCGGTCCAGCGTGGCAACAACTCCAGGATCGAGTTCCGATTTTTTATCTCTATAGATCTGATTGAGAAGCGCGAGCGCCTGCTCGAAATCGATTAAAGCTCGATTGACGTGGAATTCGAGCTCAGCGCTTTTATCGGTCTCGCCCGGCCTCTTCGATTCAGGCAGGCCGAACCGGTAGAGATAGAAGGAAAGGCTGCTGACCAGCAGCAGCGATGCCGCGGCTAGAAGCAGCCTCCGCCCGCCTGACCTGGCTCTTTCTTCCGGACCCTTGGCTCCCGCCGAAACTCTCTTGAGAATAATGTCGTTTCGGATTTCGCTCCAAGTTATCCTCGGCGTTCCGGCCAGCGCCGCGTAGTCGCGGTAAAGCAGCCTTTCCTTTTCCAGCGCCTGCATTTCAGCGGCGCAGGCAGGGCAATCTCGGGCGTGACGTTCCAGTTCGAGGCTCGCCGTCCGAGAAAGCTCGCCGGTCATATAGGCATCGAGCTCTGATAGCACCTCTCGGCAGCGCATAACTAAGATCTCCTAAATAAAAGCTCTCAACGCTTTCCGCAGCTCCAGGCGGGCGCGGTGAACCTCCGTTTTGGCCTTAGCTACCGACCATCCAGTGATCTCGGATATTTCCTGATAGCTTTTCTCGGCCAGGAACCTCAACGCGAATGCGGTTCGGCGCTCCTCATCGAGAGCCGCCAACCCTTTCTTGATGGCAAGCAGCGCCTGCCTCCGGATCAGGAGCATCTCGGGACCTTCCGATTGATCCAGAAGGTCATAGATGTTGACCTCTTCGAGCGCCATGTCTTGGCGAGCGCGCAGCCGCGAACGGCTGCTTTCCCTGGCGACATTTTTGGCGATTCCGAAAAGCCAGCTCGAGAATTTAGCCTCTTGCCTGAGGCTCCCGATGAGCGTGAACGCGCGTGCGAACGTCTCCTGCATCAGTTCCTCGGCCAGGTCTCTCGAACCGACTATTCCGAACAAAAAGCTCGTTACAGGCCGAGCATAGCGCTCGAAGAGCTGCGAAAAGGCCGACTCATCGCCCGCCCTGGCGCGGCGCACCATCCCGATATCGCTCTGCCCGGTCCGGTTCAAAGCATCATCGCTCACGAAATCAAACCGCTGGGAGGCCCGGAGGCCAGAAGGCTTTTTTGTGAGGCGCAAGGGGGATCTCCTTTTAGCCTCCTCGCTTGCCGGCCTCGCAGCCTTTAGTAAGAGGCGATGCGCAATCTGATGCTTCCATTTACGGTCTTGAGATTAAGTCGGCGCCCGCCGCTCCCGATAATTCCGGCGATCCGCCTGGCCGACACGCGCCCTCGAACCGTAATGGGAAAGTCGCTCGACACCTCGCCGTTTAAGGTCTCGGCCTCGACATCGGCGCTCGTGTCGGGTGGAAGATCCAGCGCGATGCTGCCATTCACGGTCTGAAATCTGAGCGGCTCGTTCCAGTCGGCGGTTCCGAGCGCGGCCTTAATCGACCCGTTAACCGTGGTCGCCTCGGCATATCCGGCCGTGAAAATTCGGATGCTGCCATTGACCGTGTGCGCCTGGACATTGCTTAAGAGCGAGTCGGCCTCCACCTTGCCGTTAACTGTGCGGCCGATGAAGCGGACCCCGGGCGGAACACGAACAAGGAAATTGACCTGAACGTCGTTGTTACTGACATTAGAGCGACCTTGTTTGCCCGGGAGGCATTCGTTGGGAAGATTCGGGTTATCGCTCGGGTAGACCGCGCAAACCGTAATCCCCTTGCCATGCTCATGAACCTGGATATCGACCTCTCTCGGGTCGCTGCGCCGGCCGCGTTTGGTTGCCAGGACCTCAACTTCATCGCCGGTGCCTGGCTCGGCGCGGATATAGCCGTTGATCCCCTTAATCTCGATGGCCAGGCCGGGCGCGATGCGCCCTCGCCACACGAACCGATCCTCTGCGGCTTCGCCTGAGCTTCCGCCCAGGCTCCCCTCGCTCCTCGCCTCGTAATTATCAATCAGTGTCGCCGCCCCCGTCCAGCCGAGGATAGCGATAAGGCCTAACATCACGATGCTGCGCATGCTAAGTCCTCCTCAAAAGTCTGGCGCAGGTTCGGCCCGGCTTCGGCCGGGCCACCTGCCGGGATCGAACCAGGATGGCCGGGATCAACCCTTCCGCAAAGTTGGTGCAAAAAAGCCGGTCATGGTTTCAGCGAGATTCTGGTCTTAACCAGCGGAGGCTATTTGAGATCCAATCGGAGGTGAGGGCATCAGGAACGGTCAAGCATATATGCCTCTTTGGTAGGTATTTTCGGAAAATTTCCCTGCGCTGCTTTGGAAAATTTCCCATTCCCGCCTGGCACGGCCCTGCGCCGGGCCGGCACGCTCCCTGAAGTCGCATCGTGGCATGCAATTAGAGGCAGCAGCGGAGCCTGGCGCCATGGCATGGATATTGCTTTTTAGAGGTTGGACTGAATCACGCTCTTTCGCGACGCGCCCGGTGGTACCTGCGTTCAACCATAGGGCACCGATGAAAGATGGCCGGGCACGCCGCGGGGAGCAAATCAAGTGGAGGTTCAGATGAAGAGCATGAGATATCTCGCTACGGCATTGGCCGTGCTTGCGCTGGCCTTCTTCGCCGCGGCGCAGGAGCAGCAGCCAGAGGGCCAGCAGCAGGCCCAGGAACAACAGTTGACCAGGACTGTTATATCGGTGGACGCCGCGAACAACCAGCTGACGGTGCGCGACGAGCAGGGCCAGGAGCATGCCGTGAAAGTCGAGACCGGAACCCAGATAGAGAGCGACGCCGGTGAGGAGATCAGATTGGAACAGCTCGGCTCCGGAGACCGGGTGACCCTGACCGTGCGTGAGGAGCAGGGCCAGATGATGGCTTCGCGCATCGAGGTCCAGAGAGGCGAACGCGCAGGTGTTGCCGAACGGCGCGAAGGGGCCGAGCGTCCGGAAAGAGGCGCTGAGGCCGGATTAGAAGGACCTGCGGGAGCCGAGAGGGAAGAGCGGCTGCCTGAAACAGCTACTCCGCTTCCGCTGCTCGGCTTGATCGGTTTGCTGCTGCTCGCAGCGGGCGTCCTGATCAACCGCATCGGCAGATAAGCCGAAAAAATACAGCGTCCGATAATTTTGCTTCTCTGAAGGCAAAGCCGGTCGGAGTTAAATCGACCGGCTTTGCCTTCAGCTTTTTTCGCATCCTTTCGCCCCCGCCGCCAGTTCCTTCTCGAATGCCCGCGGCAGTCGCTGCATCGCAATGCCCTCCCAGGTCCGGATGATTGCACGACGTCGTCTCCCAGCATCGAGGCGGGGATGGCCCGCAAGTGCAGGATCAAATGAATATGCTTTATATTACATATATAGCGCCTCGCCCGTTGACGCGATTGGACGAGCCCGCCGCCACGAACGGGGCGCCCGATATGCCGAGCCTCGAAGCTAAGCCGCGCGGCGCAATCACGAGCCGGCACGGCCCGCCCTCGCACTGAGAATTTTATTGAAGGGGTTGCATCTATTGCCTTGAATCCGCATCTATTACGACTTGGACCCGGCTTGGCGGGGGAATATGAGGCAGTTGATTCAGCGGAACGGCGGAGCCCAGCGATGAGTATTGACAGCTCGTCGATGGCGTATTATATTTGATCCATAATGCTTTTGTTTAGCTTTATCAAATGACGCCATCGGCCTTTTCCTGAAATCTTGTCCTCGCATCGGCTAGGGTTTAACCTAGAGTCTCAAATCGATGATCAAACCAACCGAAAATTCAGAGAGGGTTTGAAAGATGTTTACTGTTTTGATGCTTGTGCTCTCTCTTCCCCTGGCTTTAGCCATAGGCTCATTCGTTAACCTCAATCGAATGTTCAGAAAGTATCTGTACGGATTAGCCGTAGACGGCGACATCATCAAGGTCGAATGCAGCGAGTGCCGGCAGAGCTACGACCTGAAGGATACCATGATCGTCAAAGAGGAGATCTTCATTCAAGATCTCAACAACCCGGAGGTGCGCCAGATATCGGTCCACCTCTGCTACAAGTGCCTGGCGGAACTCAAAATCAAAGCTCTGCCCATGGGCTTCACCATGTCGCTCTTTTTCTGGTTCTTCCACCCTTATTTCCTGCGCAGGATTTTTGAGGCATATCGGTTGCGGGTTCAGGAGCGTGAGAAGCCGAGGGCGGTGCAGAAGATCGGCGCCTACAGCCCGGCGAATGAGGGGAAAGCGCAAGGAGCAGCGCTATGAACGGCAGAAACGAGACCGCCCTTTTAGTTCTGGGTGTGGCAACCGTCTGCCTGGTGGCAGGGTGGCTGGCTGGTCTATACGTTGGTATCAACTACTTTCCGCGCCGGATCGACATCGTCTTTCAGAGGGGTGCGATCGAGGGAGCGGTGCGGCAGCCGAATAAGCTCCGGCTCGACGGCAGGCACCAGAGATATGAAATAGAAATCGATGACGGCGCTTACTCGTACGATGTGAAGGTCGTGCGCCGCGGCTCGGAATCCATGGTAAAGCAGGGAGAAATTAAGCAGGCGGACCTGCGTAAAGAGTAGCCGCGGTCGCAATGCTACCCGCCCTCATCTGGTTCGAGGCGCGCGGCGACGATGTAGCGCTTTGGCGCCGGGCCAATAAAGAAAAACGGATAGCAGGTGACGAGCGTCAGACGAGGCTCTGTGGTGCGGGCAATCGCGGAGGTCTCATCGGGTTCGACCACCTGTTTTTCTGAAACAAAGTAGCGAAAAAGACCGCTCCTGGTTCGCACCGTAACCAGATCGCCAACCTCGAGTTCTCCCAGACGACGAAAGAAAGTATCGCGGTGTCCCGCGATTACGCAGTTTCCTTTCGCTCCGGGCAGCGCCGTGCCCGGAATGTGGCCGGGCGCTCTCTTCAGCTGGCGCGCCCCCACGCCGTGAAGCACTGCCGCTTTAAGCCCGATTCGCGGGATCTCCAGTTCTGCTACAAGCTCGCCGATTTGCGGTCGCTTCTTGACCTCAACCCCGCTCGAACGCCCCGAATCGACCCTGCTTGTCTGTTTGATCTCCTCCAGCTCGAGCTGCCACCTACGGCTGAGCTGCGACTGAAGCCAGTAACCGTGCGCGTACGAAAGCAGCGCATAGAGCGTGAGCGCCAGCCCGGCCAGGGCCATAATTCTGGGATAAAATTTGCTCCTCACAGACCTCCACGACCGGTTGGACGCAAAAGGAGTGCCAAAAATAAACCAGGCTTTTTCAAGCAGTTGGAGCGCCCCCCGCCCAGGCCCGGGGAAATATTCCCGCCCGGCAGGCCCCAGCACCTGCAATCATTCGCGGGGCTGGAGAGAGCGAAGCTCGCGGTTAACTATCGACCGCACGCGCGACCGCACCTTCTCGGGCGAAAGCATATGCGTCCTGCGCTTGCGGCGGTGGAACAGCTCGACGATACCAGATTCCTTCAGCTTCTGGCCGATCGTCACGCGCAGCGGAATTCCGATCAGGTCGGCATCCTTGAACTTTACTCCCGGCCGCTCGTTGCGGTCGTCGAGCAGAGCCTCGATCCCGGCATCCGCCAGCTCGCGGTAAATCTTCTCGGCCTGATCCATGATCTGCTGATCGCCGGTGCTCACCGGAGTTACTATGACCTGGAAGGGGGCGATCGACATGGGCCAGATAATGCCATCCTGATCATGATAAAGCTCTACCGCCGCCGCCATTATCCTTTCCAGGCCGATTCCATAGCTCCCCATGACGATCGGCACCTGCTTGCCCTCCTCGGTGAGGATGCGTGCTCCCATCGCCTCGCTGTACTTGGTGCCCAGCTTGAATATGTGGCCGATCTCGAGCGCCTTGTAGACCTCGAGCGGGGCGCCGCAGCGCACGCATGCTTCGCCTGCGCGCACAGTGCGCAAATCGTAATACTCGGCGCGAAAACTGATGCCCGGCGAGATCCCCTTCAGATGATAATCGTTGCGGTTTGCGCCGGCAATCATATTGCGCCGCCCTTGCAGCGCCTGATCGGCGATGATGCGAATGCTCGAAGGGGCATCTACCGGTCCTATGCTGCCCGCCTCGGCGCCGAAAAGCTCTTTGATCTCGTCCGGGTGGGCTGGGCGGAACGGCGCGCCGGCCAGGGCCGAGGTAAGTTTGGCCTCATTGAGTTCGTGGTCGCCGCGCACCAGCGCCAGCACCGGGCGACTTGTCTCTGCGCCGCCGTTGGGCCCGGCGATGTAAACGAGCGATTTAATAAGCCGGTCAGGGGGGACGCCCAGGTAGCGCGAGACTTCATCTATCGTCTTCTGTCCAGGGGTGTGGACCAGTTCCGGCCGCTGCGCTTGCTCGTTATCTTCGACTGCGGGGAGAAGGGAGATGGCCCGCTCCAGGTTCGCGGCGTAGCCGCAGCCGGGACAGGTAGCGATCAGGTCCTCGCCGGCATCGGTGCGCACCATGAACTCCTGAGACCGTTGGCCTCCCATGGCTCCGGAATGGGCCTCGACGACGGTAAACTCGAGCCCGCACCGCTGGTAAATTCGGCAGTAGGCCTCACGGTGCTTCTCGTAGCTCAGGTCCAGCCCCTCCCAGTCGCGATCGAACGAATAGGAGTCCTTCATGATGAACTGCCGGAGCCTGAGCATCCCCCCTTTTGGCCTGGGCTCGTCGCGGAACTTCACCTGGATCTGAACACAGATCTGCGGCAGGTCTCGATAGGAACGGAGCTCACGCCGCGCGATATCGGCGAAAACCTCTTCGTGCGTCATCCCGAGGCAAAGGTCGCGGTCCGACCTGTCCTTCAAGCGAAACATGTTTTCTCCCATCACCTCCCAGCGCCCGCTTTCGATCCACAGCTCGGCGGGATGCAGCGCCGGCAGGTAGAACTCCTGAGCGCCGGCGCGGTTCATTTCCTGGCGTATTATCTCGGCTATCTTGAGCAGGGTGCGCTGTGCCAGGGGGAGATAGCTGTAGATGCCCGCGGCGACCTGTCGCACGAAGCCGGCGCGGACCAGAAGCTTGTGGCTGATCACCTCGGCGTCGGCCGGAGCCTCCTTCAGCGTCGGAATGAAATAGTTAGACCAGCGCATGGTCTGACTCCAAACTTAAAATGATAACATGCGTGCCGGCAAATCTCTAGGCTTTGCCAAGGCTCCGATATGGATGGTAATATGCTCGGGTGAAGCTGCATACACAGGTAAGCCTGGCGCTGGCAGCCGGCGCGGTTGCCGGCGCGTTATTGGGCGAGCGGGCCGCGTATCTCGAGCCTTTGGGGACGGGATTTGTGCGTTTGATCTCCATGGTCATCGTTCCGCTGGTTTTCTCGAGCATCGTGGCGAGCGTCGCCGGGCTGGGGGACATGCGCAAGCTCGGAAAAATTGGGGCGCGCACTATCATTTATTTCGTTCTGGCCATGGCTGCCGCCATCCTGCTCGGTATGCTGCTCGCCAGCGCATTCAGGCCCGGGGCCGGCCTGCCCGAGGAAGTGAAAACCTCGATGCTCGAGAACTACAGCGCCACGGCGGCCGAGCGGCTGCGCGCCCTAGACAGGGGGCCATCGCCGGGTCAAATCATCCTGGAACTCATCCCGGCGAACCCCCTTAAGGCTGCCGCCGATGCGAACCTGCTTCAGTTGATTTTTTTCGCTCTGGCCTTTGGCCTGAGCGCGGGTCGATTAGGCGACGAGCGCCGGGCGGGCCTTACCAGGTTCTTTCAGGCGGCCACTGATGCCCTGATCATCATGGTCTCGTGGATCATGAAGCTGGCTCCCCTCGGAGTCTTCGCCCTGATCGCGGCGGTGGTCGGCCGCTTCGGGCTCTCGCTGCTCCTGAGCCTGGCGAGCTTTTCGCTGCTTGTCGTTGTCGGTCTGGTGGTTCACATGGCTCTGATCTACGCCCCGATCGTGAAAATCTATGCCCGCAGGGGACTGGTCGATTTCTTCCGGGGCATAGCTCCGGCCCAGGCCCTGGCCTTCGGCACAACCTCGAGCGCGGCCACGCTGCCGGTCTCGATGCGTTGCGCGCGTGAAGCTCTACGCCTGCCGGGCGAGGTGACCAGCTTCGTCCTGCCGCTCGGCGCGAGCCTGAGCCGCGACGGCACCGCGGTCTATCAGGCGATTTCCGCGCTTTTCATCGCCCAGGTCTACGGCCTGGAACTCGGGGTGGGGCACTATCTTGCCATATTGTTTGTTGGGACGCTGGCCTCGCTCGGCACCGCGGCCGTTCCGGGCGGCGGCTTCATAAACCTGGCGATCATACTGCAGGCGGCAGGGATTCCCCTGGAGGGGCTGGCGCTGGTGTTGGGCGTTGACCGGATTCTGGATATGTGCCGAACTGCCGTTAACGTCACGGGCCAGCTCTGCGGCGCGGTTTTCGTCGATTCCAAATTCCGGGCCGCGGAGGCGGAATTGAGTATCGAAGGCCGACAGGCGGCCAGCTGAGCGGGGACCCTAGACCAGGTATCTCTCCGCGCCCTCTGCGATCTCTCCGGCGAAATATTTTGAACCCGCACGTTCATTTGAATACTGGTCTAGCGATCGTGCCGCCGCGCGAACAGGTAAAAGCAGCGATCCCTTTCCATAACGAAATCGATTATTCGGTAACCGCGCTCGAAATAAGCCAGACAGGCGCGACGCAACTTCCCCTGCCAGTCAGCGGCGAGGGCGATATCATTTTCTTTGATCAGCTGGATATCAAGGGGTATGTAAAGAGCAAGGCTATCTGCATCGAGCTTCAATTGAGGTTCAGAAGAGGCGGGCAGGCCCGATCTCGTCTGCATGTACTGATTGATCGGCCTGCAGGCCGCGAGCGGGATGGCTTGTTCGAATCGCCCGCTGATTTTTTCCAGCACGTTCCGAGAGCGCAGCGGCCATTGCGCTACGAAGCGGTCCGTGGCAAGGCCTCGATGCAGCAGGCTGCTGGATTCGCCGTAGATATTGACCTCATACTCCTCGACGAACACGCCGAGCTTGACGAAGTTGAAGTAGGCATTCTTCGCCTGAAGCGGGTCATAAGTCCAGGCTACGGTGTCGATACCCTGGTCAAGGACGGCTTGGCGCTGGGCCAGCTTGAGCGCCCGCCCGGTGCCGCGGCTGCGGTGCTCGCTTATCACCCCCAGCATGTGTGACCAGTGTATCAGGCGGCCGTAGCGAAGGCCGGCAAAGCCGAAGACAAAACCTACCATCTCTTCGCCCTGAAAAGCGCAAAGCAGCACGCCGCCGTTCTTGTGCACGGCGATGAGCATCGAGGCCGGGACCAGGTCGTGGGGATCAGAGTAGCCCCAAATTTTTCTTTCCAGATCAACGCAGCGCTGGTAGTCGCTGTGCGATTTTGCCGGCCTTATTTCGATCGACATAATCGGAAACCGAAGATTTGAGCCCTGCGGGCTAAATTTTCCAGTAGTGTGAGAAGCGATTTCTGGCCGACTCGAACAGTTCGAGAAAGAGCGGCTCCTCTCGCCAGTCGAATTGCTTTTCTCCAGCCTCTACCAGTTCATCGAGAACCAGCAGGCTCGACTCGCTCAAGCCTTTCAGGCTATACCCCCCCTCGAGAGCAAACACCGCTCTTCCTTTCGCCGATCTGTTTGCTATGGCTATGATTGTACGCGCGATGCCGGCGAATCCTTCTGCGGTGAGGTTGAGGCCGCCGAGCGGGTCATCGAAATAGGGGTCGAAGCCGGCGGAAACCAACACAAGCTCGGGAGCGTACTGCCCGGAAATCGGCGCCACGATATCGCTGTATATTCTATTGCAAGTATCATCGCCGGTACCCGCGGGCAGAGGAAAATTCAAAGTGAACCCTTTTCCTTTGTCGGCTCCCACCTCGGTAAAACCACCTGTGCCCGGGTAGTAAGGGTACTGGTGTGTCGAGACATAAAGAACACGCGGATCGTGGTAAAAGGCAGCCTGCGTGCCGTTGCCGTGGTGCAGGTCGAAATCCACAATCAGCACCCTCTTAATTCCCTTTGCCAGCGCGTAGGCCGCGGCTATGGCCACGTTGTTGAAGAGACAAAATCCCATGGCGCGGCGCGGCTCGGCGTGGTGCCCGGGCGGGCGTATGAAGGCAAAACAGCGCTGGGCCTGTTCGGAGAGCACGGCATCCACGGCCGAAAGGAGCGCGCCGGCGGCGTAGAGGGAGACCTCGTAAGAGCGCGGGGACGTCGAGGTGTCCGGGTCCAAGCGGACCGTCCTTCCCGAGGTCTGCTTTATGAGTTCGATATGCTTACGGCTGTGAACCAGCGCCAGCTCTTCCTCGGTCGCGCGGCGCGGGCTCAAGTTCATCAGAAGTTGCCTGCGGTTGTATCTATCCAGGGCGGAATAAATTGCTTCGAGTCGCTCGGGCCGCTCGGGATGCGCGGGGCCCGGCCTGTGCTCCAGATAAATTTTATCGGCAACAATCGCGACGCGCTTATCGGAAGCCATGGACCGCCACAAATCCGCGCTCTCGCAGGGCGCGCCATACAGCATCAGGTTAACGATGGGAAGTCATTGAGCTTCGGCTGGCTTCGCCGACAAACAGGTGCTGATCCGAGTTGCGCAGCATAGCGTAAAGCTCAGCCCAGCAGGCATAGCAGTTATCGAGGTGGGAATAGATCTCGAGCTGCCTGTCCAGGTCCATGGTCCGGCGCGATCGAGCAAATCGGATCAGCTCAACATAGGCTATATGCAGATCGCCGGCGGCAGGCTTGGCGTCAGCCGTCAACCGCGCAATAGGGGTCCCGTACAGAACGCGAAACCGCCGTCCCCGCCTCTGATAACTCCTCTCGACCAGATACTCCCGTTTCACGGTAGCTATCGATCTCCGCACAGTTGAATTAAGGATTCATTTTAGCGCAGAGCAAGCTTCGGTTCAACTTGAGATGAAGCGCGGGCGGCGCAATTCGCCACATGTTGTTGGCGATCGCTCAACTTTTCTGCTACGGGAGGAGAGCGGCGCTTGCCAAGAGCGCCGGAAAAACCTATTCTAACCTGGAGGAGCTGCGTAGTTGGTGGCTGAGATCGAGAAGGCATCTCTGATCGAGGGGAGACGCATACGGGAGTTGAAAGAAAAAGGATGAATGAAGCGCAGGTACAGACGGAGAGGCTGCGGGTATGGGTTACGGTGGGACTGATTGTGGGCATATTTTTAGCGGCTGTCGAATCGACTGTGGTGGCTACGGCCATGCCCAGCCTGATCGCCGATTTACGTGGGCAGCATCTTTACAGCCTCCCCTTCGCCCTGTATCTTTTGCTCGCGACGGTGAGCGGGCCGGTCTGGGGCTATGCTTCTGATACTTTTGGCCGCCGGCGACTATATCTGGGGGCGGTCGGACTATTCCTGGTAGGGTCTGTCCTTTGCGGGGCCGCCCAATCGATGCTCTCGCTGGTCTGGGCCCGAGCGCTGCAGGGGCTCGGGGCCGGCGGGGTGCAAACGCTGACCTTCACGATCATCGGGGAACTTTACCCGATGGACAAGCGCTCTCAGGTGCAGGGATTTGTCAGCGGCGTGTGGGGGCTTACCGCGCTGGTAGGTCCGCTGATTGGGGGCTTTATCGTCGATAATCTCTCCTGGCGCTGGATATTTTATCTTAATCTCCCATTCGGACTGGCGGCAGCAGCCCTGGTTAGTCGCTCGTATCTCGAGCCGCGTTATCAGAAATTCATTCGCCCTGACGTTGCCGGCGCGGCTATTTTCGCCCTGGGCTCGGGGCTCTTGGTATACGGTCTGCAGACGCATCGTCCGCTGGTTGCGCTGCCTGGTACGATCATGTTGATGTTTTTTCCCCTGCTGGAGGCCCGCCGGTCGGCGCCCCTGGTGCCGCTTGGTGCGCTGCGCCATCCGCTGGTGGGCCGAGCGGTTCTCGGCAACTTTTTAGGAGGCATGGCCTTTTTCGGCATTACGGCGTATCTGCCGCTATTTGTTCAATCGGCGCGCGGAGAAGGAGCCACCGTGGCCGGCATTTTGCTCTCCCCGGCCTCTGTTGGATGGACGGGAGCCAGTGTTTTGGCGGCGCGATTGCTGCCGCGGGTTGGGCCGCGGCCCCTGTCCATGACAGGCGCAGCCAGTATGGCGGCCGGCTTTTGCCTGTGGATTCTCTCCCTCGATGCCCCGCTCTGGGCGCTGGGCGGTGCCGGCCTGATAAGCGGTATCGGAATGGGAGCGGTGATGCTCTCGCTTCTGGTCAGCGCTCAGGAGGAGACGCCGCGCGAGACGCTGGGCAGCGTGACTGCAACTCTCCTCTTTGCGCGGAACGTCGGCGGCGCGCTCGGCTCGGCAATAATGGGGGCGCTGCTCGGACCGGCCCTCGAATTGGGTGGGCGAGAGATGGGTGCCTCTTTCTGGCGCGTCCCAGGTTTATCCGCCCTTCTCTCTCTGATCATGCTTACGATCCTGGTACGCTTGCCCGATCTCCGTACGAAGAGATCGGTGGCCGGAGCTTCGGGGTAAGCTCGCAGCAAAGCGCTGCCGGTAAAGGAATAACCCCTGGGGCCCACGTATCGCTGGGATTCGGCCATTATCCTGAATCGAGGTTGCGCACCACGCCGCCCAGGAACGGAGAGCCGTCGCCTGCCGAAGAGAAACGAGAGACGTCGAGCCGGCAAGTAGGCTTGGGGGCATCGTATTTTTGACAGCAGATGGTAACTAAATGAGAAAGGTTTTATGATATCATTGTAATCCTCCTGACAAAGCAGAACTTGGGCGCGAAGCGGTGAGAACATAGCAAGCATCGGAACAGCCCTGCAGGGAACGCCCTATGCCGGCCCGGTTCAAACCTTTGAGAGATGAGAACCTGCGCGTTGAGGTGGCCAAGGCCATTCGCGATGCGATATTCGATGGCAGCCTTGGGCCGGGCGAGCAGGTGCAGGAGAGCGCAATTGCTCGTCAGATGGGAATAAGTCGAGGCCCGATCCGAGAAGCCCTGCTTATGTTGGAAAGAGAGGGGTTGATTCGCATTCGCCCGAACCGCGGCGCGTTCGTGAGGAGCTTGACCCTCGATGAGGTGGCCGAAATATTTAGCTTGCGCCTTCCGCTCGAGGCTATGGCCTTGAATCTAGCCCGGCCAAAGACAACTGCTGAAATATTCAATCAGCTTGCCCTCCGGGTCGAGGGGATTCATAACCTGTTCAGAGAAGGACAGATCAATCGAATGGTGCAGGAGATCTTTGTATTTCACGGGATTATCTGGGAAACGAGCGGCCACGACTTGCTTAAGGATACGCTGGTCCGTATTTGTACGCCCTACTTCGCCTTCATGTGGACATTAGTGACCCCTGCTGAGTTAGGTTCTGCCGAAAAAATGGAAGCGGAAAAGCTGATCCTGGATTATCTCGCCGGAACGAGCAAGCTCTCGGCCATGGATTGCATGAGGCGCTATCTGGACATGGTGCATCCTGCCTCTGTGGAATCCAGCGACCTGCTGAGCGGCCTGTTTATTCAGCCCGGCTAGCCGAACACCAATTGGCATGCCCGGCGCATAGCCACCCCGGCATTTTGGTATCGATCTAGTGACGTGGCTTGGCCCTCCGATGTAGGATAAGATGTTAACGCTGGAAGCGAGCCGCCGCGGCTGTCGATTCGGCTCATTTCACAAGTTGTTTCGAATCGCGATTTGGCTGCTTATGCCTGTGAGCCTGTTCCAAGCCTTTCTGATATGCTCTGCCGCCTTCATAGCGAGCATCTTCGGAATAGTGGTCGGCGGACACTCATTTATCACCGTGCCCCTGATGATCTTCTCCGGGCTGCCGCCGGCGGCAGCCATCGCCACCAACCGATTCGCCACCCTCTTTCTGGGCGTGCTCGGCCTGCGCAACTATTACCGCTACGGCAAGCTCGACATGAGTTTCGCCCTTCCGTTTGCCGTTTCCGCTGTATTGGGCTCGATATTCGGGTCGCTCTATGTGCTGAGCGCCGATCAGCTGCTGGTGAAGCGTGTCATCAGCATCGTGATGCTGGGGCTGGTGGTGATGGTCCTGGTGCGGCCCAACATCGGTGTCGAGGGCAAAGAGGTTCGCCGCGGGGTGAAGTGGATGCTTGTGGGCCTGCCGATAAGCTTCGTGCTCGGCCTCTACTGGGGTTTCTTCGGCGGCGGTGGAACCACGCTCTTGATCTTTTTTCTCGTCTCTCTGTACGGCATGAGGTTCCTCGAGGGAGTCGCTAATTCGAACCTGATAGGATTTGCTGCGTCGCTGGTCGCGGCAGCTATCTTCATTTTGAAGGGGGCAATTTTTTACGAACTCGGCATCCTGCTCGGCGCGGCAATGGGAGCCGGAGCATATCTCGGATCGAAGCTTTCGATTAGGGTCGGAAATGTCTGGGTAAGGCGGGTCTTCCTCGCCGCCACCCTGATCATGGCGGCAAAGCTCTTAATAGGTTAACTGCTCTTGCCCCAAGTGAAGCGGCTTTGTATGGCGCGGTGCCGCTTAATGTTCTTGCCGCTGGATCGATTGGTCATCCCGGTTTTAAGCTGATCCAAAGCGCGGTGGCGTTTGATGTAAACGCCGGTCGGGAACCGCAGCGCAAAATCTACTTGACTGGACAGCCAGCTCTCTTTATAATGCGCCCGAATGGGCGAGCGGATGACGACGAATAATTCGTGAATCGCTGAACGGGGACCTGAATGAGGCGCCGAGCCGGAGTTCGACCGATTAGCTGGCGCTCGCTAAGCTGTCAAATCCATATGCCCCCAAACCGGGTTTTCCATTAGCAAACATCATACGGGGAGGCTTAAACATGGCCAACTATACTGATAGTATCAGGATAGGATCAGTGTCGGGTTTTTGTGTTCTCGTGCTTCTGATGGTATCGCTGGCCTTCGCCCAGGCGACCGGTGGCGTAATTCTTGGTACAGTTAAAGATACTACAGGAGGATTAATTCCTGGAGTTACAGTAACCGTAACAAATATCTCCACGAGGATCGCGCATAAAATCGTGACGGACGACCTGGGAGGCTATCGCGTGCCAGGGCTCCCGCCCGGGGATTACGAGGTTAAGGCTGAACTGGAGGGGTTCAAGACCGAAGTGGTGACGGGCATTAAATTGGCGGTTGGCCAGCAGGCGGTTATTAATGTCACCCTGGAAGTGGGAGAGCTTACCGAGAAGATCACGGTCATCGGGGCCGCGCCGGTCATCGAAACGACGCACGGGGTGATCAGCGGCCTGGTCGACGATAAGAAGATCCGAGACCTGCCGCTAAACGGCCGCGATTTCTTTCAGCTCACCTTCCTCCAGACCGGGGTGACCCAGACCTATCTCGCCGGCTCTAATCCCTGGTCGAACTCAGGGATCATGAAGGTCTCTGTGAACGGAATGCGTCCGACCATGACCAATCTTCTGGTGGACGGCACGGATGCTAATGAACCCACCTATAACATTCCGCCGGGCGGCGCAACCGGCGCCGCGCTGGGCGTGGAAGCGATCCGAGAATTTCGGGTCCTGACCAACAGCTACAGCGCTGAATTCGGCAGGAATGCCGGGGCGATTGTCATGACCGTCACCCAATCCGGCACCAATGAGTTTCACGGGTCGGTCTTCGCATTTCATAGAAACGACGTCTTCGATGCCAAAAATTTCTTTGACGCTAAAGACCGGCCGATCCCGGAGTTCAAGCGAAATCAGTTCGGCGCGGCGATCGGAGGACCCATCGTCAAAGACCGGAGCTTTTTCTTCTTCAATTACGAAGGATTACGCGAGAGGTTCGGCCCGACCGCCACGGCGGTTGTCCCGGATGCGGATGCCAGGAGAGGGCTCCTTCCCGATCCAAATGACCCGAGTAAAAAAGTTTTTGTTGGGGTTGACTCCAGGGTCAGGCCGTTCCTGGACTTGTTCCCTCTGCCTAACCTGCGGCCGAGCTTGGGCGACGGGACCGGAGTTTGGACCGGAACGGGAAAGCGGGCGACCGAGGAAGACTATTTCGTCGTGAAAATCGACCATAAGTTCTCGGAAAAGGATAACTTCTTCGTCAGATACACCTTCGATGACAGTTCCAGCGACAATCCTTTTGTCAGCACCCTGGCTCCCGGGTTCCCTTCGCTGATCGAGCGGCGCAACCAATGGGCGACGATTCAATATCAGAGGATCATCAAGCCGAATCTGCTACATGAGTTCCGGTTTGGCTTCAACCGCACGTTAATCCTGAGCACTCCGGCCCGCGAATTTCCGCCCGAATTGGTCATCTCCCTGATCCCGGGAGAAACATTTTTAGGCTTCATCAGGATTTTCCCGCTGAACGCCATCGGTTACTTTTCGGGCGCTCCTTTGGGAGGGCCGTCCAACACCTTCCAGTACATCGACAACGTTTCGTACACGCGGGGGCGCCATTCGGTCAAAGCCGGAGTGGATCTAAGAAGGCTGCAGAACAACGGCTTTTTCGGCCGGGGGATCGGCAGCTTCGTTTTCAACAATATTCGCGACTTTCTGCAGGCGAGGCCGTTTATCTGGTCGGGAAGTTTAGATGCTGAAAAAGCCAACAGCGCGCGTTCTTTTCGCCAGACTCAGCTCAACCTCTTCGTGCAGGATGATTATAAGATAAATCGAAACGTCACCCTCAATCTGGGCCTGCGTTACGAGTTAACGCTTGCGCCTACGGAAGCGCAGGGCAGGTTGGCGAATATAAGGGATCCATTGACCGACACCGCTACTGCTGTCGGCGAGCCCCTGATGAAGCTGCCCAAAAACGGCTTCCAACCGCGATTCGGCTTCGCCTGGACCCCATTTGGTAACGAGAGAACGGTGATCAGGGGAGGGTTCGGCGTTTTTCACGATCAAATCTGGATGAACCTCTACGGTAATACCCGGTTTCTCCCTCCATTCTTTTCAAGCGTGGTGGTTTTAGATCCGGGATTCCCGAACCCATTAGTTGGCGGGGCGCGGACAGCGCCTCCCCTTCCCGGCGGAACGGCGATACAGTTCGAAGCCGATCTTCCCACGGCCCTTCAATATAATTTGCAAATTCAGAGGCAGATCGACCCCGATACAGTTTTCAAGATCGGCTATATCGGAACCCGCGGGTATCATCTTGTCGCTTCGGGTCCGATCAATGTCAGGAGATTTGAGGTTCTGCCGCTCGACCAGGTTCCATATCCCGCTGCCAGATACCGCTTCATTAGAGGGGCAGGTCGTCTCAATCCTAATTTTGGATCAGTTAGTCTGCAGAACCAGTGGATAACTTCCTGGTACAACTCGATGCAGCTCAGCGTGGAGCGGAGGTTCAGCAAGGGATTGCAATTTCAGGCTGCCTATACCTGGGCCAGGTCCATCGATGACCTCTCGGGACCCTTTCCGTCGGATTTCAATAACGATCCGGGCGGCCCGCAGCACCTATTTGACAGGAAGCTCGACCGGGGCCTTTCCTCTTTCGAGGTACAGCACAAGATGGTAGTGAATTACACCTGGGACCTGCCGTTCGGCGCAGGCAAGAGATTCCTCAGCGACTATACTCACGGCTTCCTGGGCAGGCTGCTGGAAAACTGGCAACTGAGCGGGATAACCAGCTTTTACAGCGGCTATCCCTTTACCATCCGAAACGGCTTCAATCGTTCGCTCAGCCTGGGCAACCACGACCGTCCGATTCAAATCGCGCCGGTTAAGATGACCAGGACCGTCGATTTGTGGTTCGATCCGTCGGCCTTCGCCCTTCAGCCCGAAGGGACCTTCGGCAACGTCGGAAGAAATTCGGTCATCGGGCCGGGCCTGAACAACTTCGACCTGACGCTCGTGAAACATTCTAAGATAAGCGAGGCGCTGAGCGTGCAGTTCCGCGCTGAGTTTTTTAACCTGTTCAACCACCCCAACTTCGAAGCGCCCAACAATACCCAAGACCTGGTGGGAACGGGCGGCGACGGCGAGAGCGTCTTCACCGACCCGAGCGGCAAGCCCGTGGGGAGCGCCGGCAAGATCTTCAGGACCGTAACAACTTCGCGGCAGCTCCAGTTCGGAATAAAGTTCATTTTCTAGCGGGGCAAGGTGGGCTAACCCTGTAACTCTGCCCGACATCGGTTGCCTATTATGGTAGGTGCAAGGAATCCCCACCGCTTATCGGCAGCCGTTCTGATATCTCTATCCCTGCTTGCCGATGCTGTTGCCGAGGTTCAATCTCAGCGGCAGGCGAAAGGGCAGGCGGCTGATGAAGCCCGGCATTTCGAAAGGTGGCTGGACGAGGACGCGAAGTATATCATTTCCGATGATGAAAGGGCGGTGTTCAAAAAACTAACCACCGCGCAAGAAAAACTTGCATTTATCGAGCAGTTTTGGTTGAGGCGGGATCCCACTCCGGGCACCGAGCTAAATGAGTTCAAGGAGGAGCACTACCGGCGCATCAGATACGCGAACGAGAGATTCGGTTACGCGGGCGTGCCTGGCTGGAGAACCGATCGCGGCATGATCTACGTCAAATTCGGCCCGCCCGATCAAATAGAATCCTTTCCATCAGGGGGCTCATACATTCGCCCGCCGCATGAAGGCTCAGGGATAACCTCGACATTTCCATTCGAGATCTGGCGATACCGCCATATCGACGGGGTGGGCGACGATATCGAAATAGAGTTCGTCGATGATTCGCTCAGCGGCGAGTACAGGATCACTTTAAATGCGAGCGACAAAGATGTCTTTCTGCGCGTGCCCGGCGCGGGCCTCACCCTGGCGGAGGCGCTGGGCCTGCAGGGCAGAAGGGACAGAGTCCTGTACGAGCGGCTCAATAATCCAGCGCGAATGATCGAGCCGATTTATCGGAGAGTCAAAGACATGCCCTTCGAAAAGCTGCAAATTCTGGCCGGCCTCCAGCGTCCCGCTGCCATCAAGTTCAAAGACCTTCAAGCCGTCGTCGATGCCAGGATATCCTATAAGCTGCTCCCGTTCAATGTCGAGTCCGGTTTTCTGCGAATTGCGGACGATCTATATCTGGTGCCGGTAACTATCGAGGTCGAGAATAGGCATCTGCTTTATGTCGAGCAATTCGGCTTCAATAATGCAACGGTCGAGGTCTACGGTAGAGCTACCGGCATCGACGGAAAGATTGCCGCCGAATTCGAGGATGCCCTGGCACTTGAGTTCTCGCAAAAATTCTTCCGCCAGGGAATCCAGGGAAGGTCGCTGTATCAAAAGAAACTGATGTTGAGTCCAGGCCGATATAAGCTCGACCTGGTCATCAAGGACCTCAGGAGCGGGAAAATCGGGAGCGCCCAGACGCTCATTGTCGTTCCCAGGATCGAAGCGGATGGACTGGGCCAAAGCTCCGTATTCCTCGCCGATAAGATCCACCGCCTCGATATCGAAAAATTGCCCGCGCAGCAGCTGCTGCTCGGTCAGTTTTTAATCGACAACTTGAAAGTTTATCCGAACGTTACCAGGGAGTTCAGGCGGGATCAAAAACTGGGGATTTACTTCCAGATTTACAACCTTGCAATCGACCAGTCGCTCTCGGAGCCTTTCGTCGAGGTGGAGTTTGCCTTTTTGAAAAATGGCAAGGAGCTTTTGAGAGAGAAAGCGAGCAGTGAGGAGATGGCCTCCAGCGACCGGCACGTGTCTGTAGCCAAACTATTCTCAATGTCCGGGCTCGAGGGCGGCCAATATACGGTTCGGATTACCGTCGCAGATAAGATATCCGGGAGCAGTCTAACTACCGAGAGGAATTTCACGCTTAAACCTTAAATTGCGATGGCAAATCGCAGCCGGCTTAAAGGTCTGATGCGCGTGGTTTGCAGGCAAGGGCTCTCAATCGTTTGAACTAACATTTCCGCCCATCGGAAAGGAGGTCAATATGAACAGGAGGGCATTTCTCAGAAAAGTCGGTCTGTCGTCTCTAGCCATGCCGGCTCTCCCCGTCGGCTCGCTGTTGGCCGCCGCGCCTTCTCCCAAGGCCGCGCTGGTCAGCCCTCCGCCGGTTGACATGATTTCGACCGATCTGGTCGCACTCTTCAAAGAGGAGCTGCGGCTGTGCAAGGTTAAGCCGGGCGAGGCGGTGCTTGCCTTCAGCGACCCGCAGTTTGCGCGTCCCGAATACGTGGGCGCCGTGTTGGCTGCAGCGCGCGACCTGGGCGCTGCGGCTTACGCCATGATCGCTCCCTCTGACAGCGAGCTCTCTGGGAAGATGATCTTGCAGACCTGGAAATCGGCCGACCTGGTCGTGGCCATGACCACCATCTCGTGGCTTTATACCGACACGCATAACGAGGCGCTCGCCGGGGGGACGCGGACGCTCATGGTCAACGAGCCCGTTGCTAATTTGCGCCGCATGTTTCCCGACGAGGCCGTTATCAAGCGGACCTATAGTGGAGCGAAGCGAATGGCCGCGGCCAATGAAATACGGATCACCGACGATGCCGGCTCGAATCTCATCCTCCGCAAAGATGGGCGCAAGGGGCATGCGCAGGTCGGGCTCGCGGACCGGCCGGGCCGATGGGACCACTGGCCATCTGGCCTGGTCGCCTGCGCCCCGCTCGAAAACAGGTCGGAGGGAACTTTTGTCGTCCAGCCGGGCGATATCGTGCTGGGCCTGCGCCGCTTTGCCGAGACGCCGATTCGCATGACGCTGCAGGGCGGGCGCATCATCAAAATCGAGGGGGGCTACGATGCGACGCTCCTGCGCGATCATCTCGAATCGTTTAAAGATCCTGATGCCTTTCGCCTCGCACACGCCGGCTGGGGCACTGAGCACCGCGCGCGCTGGCACATTATGGGAATGGATTCGGAGAGCATGTACGGCACCGTTATGGTCTCAATCGGGCGCAATATGTTCAATGCGAAAGATGAGTTCTCGGGCCTGGGAGGCGCCAACTACACTAAAGTCCACGTCGATATCTGCTGTCGCAAAAAGAAGTTGTTCTTGGACGGCGAGCCGATCGTGGACAACGAGAAATTCGTACCCTCTGAGCTGCAGTAGCAGAGGCATGCGCCGCTATCTTCTCGAGCTAAGATAGCAACCCGTCCGGTTCTGCCGGGCGCGCTAAACGAACTGCTTAACCGATTCACGGGAGGCTAAGCTTATGAACAGAAGAGACTTTTTCAAGGCACTAGCTGCCACATCAACCGCTTTTTCGGTCGTTAACACAATCCCCTTCAGCAGGTCCGCGCGGGCGCAGAGCGCGGCCGGGCAGCGGAGCGGAAGCCTGGTCAGTCTTTGCCGGGATATCCTCCTTCAAAACCTGTTAAAGCCTGGGGAAACTTTCGTAATCGCAACGCCGCACATCTACAATCACGAATATATTTCTGCGATGCTAGAGGCGGCTTCTGAGATCGGCGCGGTCGGCGCGCATATCGCGGTAATTCCCAAGGTGGTAGGCAGAAGCTTCGATTACGGATTAACGGCCTGGCATTGGGACCTCTACGCCTCGGCCGACCTGCTTATAACCACTAGAGTGGGGGCCCCGCCGGGAGTTCCCGCGCCGGCGACCTCGTATATCGCTAAGGTAGGCAATCACAACTTCCGAACGGATCACGAGTATATCAACCGCCCGGGCGCGAAGACCAGATGGCTGGACCTCAGCTACCCCCCGCATTTGCAGAGACAGTATTTCCCAACGCCGGAGAGGACCGAGCTGACCTTAAAGGGGGCGAAGATCATGCATGATACGAGAGAGATCAGGATTACCAGCGAGGCGGGTTCGGAGTTCACCGTGCGGAAGGAAGGTCGGCCTGGACATGCGCAGTACGGAATCGCCGACGCGCCGGGCCGATGGGACAACTTCGGCTACGGCTGTGTCGCCTGCGGTCCCGAGGAAAACTCTGCTGAGGGGACATTGGTGCTGGAGCCGGGCGATATCATCCCCGATCTCAGGCCATATCAGATCCTGACAGAGCAGATAAAGCTGACCTTCAAGGGCGGATATGTGACCAGGGTCGAAGGCGGAGCACAGGCGAGAAGATTCGAGGCGCTCCTCGCCTCGTTCAACGATAAAGAGGCTTACGGGATATCGCACGTCGGCTACGGCACCCACGAAAAGACCGGCATCGGCAACGGGACTCCCGAGGAGATAGGACACTATCACCACAATGCCATCGGCAGCCTCCTCTTCTCGCTTGGCAGGAACTACGGCCACGGGCTGGGCGGCCCCGAGGTCAAATATTCGGGCCTGGGACTGACGACGAGGAAAGCGCCAAATCACACACACTTCGCAATGTTCAGGCAAAGCTTCTATTGCGACGGCAAGAAGATAATCGAGAGAGGACAACTCATGCTATAGGGCGCTGTCGCTTTATCAGGCCAACTGCGGCGAGGTCTTTGCTGTCCAGGCGCGTGATATGCTAAGCGGAAAAGGCAGGGGGTTGAACGCAGCCGCTGGAGTGTATGAACGATAGGGCAGGGGAACCCGACAGGCGTCTGACCGATACTCTCGAATCGCTCATCGACCTGAGCCGCATTCAAACTCTGCTCGAGATCGGATGCGGCTCGGGTTCTCTTGCCCTCTGGTTTGCCGAGAAACTCAAGGGGAGGGGCAGGGTAGTCGGGCTCGACACGAACCCTTCGGTTCTCAGGAAGGCGGCCGAAAGCGCCCTGGCCAGAGGCCTGAGCAATGCCAGCTTCGAAGTGGGCGACATCTACCACCTCCCCCAACCGGATAATCATGTCGATGTGGCCATATGCAGGACTCTCCTCTGCATCCTCAGAGACGTAGAGGGCGCGGTTCGACAGATATGCCGGGTGGTGAAGCCGGGAGGCTACATGGTTGCCGTCGAGCCGGCCTCCCCTCAGCTCTTCTACGACCCTGATGACCAGCGATTCGCTGAGCTTTCCGCCAGATTGAATCGGGCTTTTCAAAGAGGTTGGGAGTTCAAAGGAGCGGACCAGAATATAGGACTAAAGGTGCCGGGCATCTTTTTGAAGCTGGGCCTGAAGGAGATTGCCGCAGAGGGGGTGAGCCAGGTGTACTTGCTTTGCGACCGGCGCAGGAGCTTCCCCGATATCCTGGAACAGTTGACGACCGAGGCCTCGCTGTCCCGGCTGCCCGAAGAGACCATAAATCTTCTGGTCAAGGGGGGCGTTTCCAGGATCGAGCTTAAGGAACATTCCCGAAAGGCCCAGGAGAGGCTTTCCCGCTTCGCGTCGAACCCTTCTGCCGTTAGCGACAGCGGCTACATACGACTGTTGTCGCTTATCGTTACCGTCGGAAGAAAGGCTTAAGGACCGGCTTTAAAAATCAATCGCTCCCCGTCTTGGCCAGGGTGAAATCGAATTCCTGAAAGGAATAGATTCCAAGCGCTCGCCCTTCTATCCCGTTGGGCTGGGCATGCTTTCGCTTACCCTGACCAATCGGCATATGTATAGAGAAAATCGACGAAAGATTTTTCCGCGCCTATCAGGCCGGCATATTTAGCGCTCTGCTCGACGACGTAGTATTCATCGACGCTGTGCGCTCCCCCGCCGTGGCCCAGCCCTACGCTCACATAAGGGAGATTGAGCGGAGCTTGGGTGTAAAGATAGCTGGGGCTGCTCCCCGCCCCGTGCGGCCAAATTATCGGCTCGATGCCGCTCCTGCGATAGACGCTGAGCACGGCTTGGACCACAGGGCTCTTGACCGAAGTCTTAGACCACCAGTAGCCCTTTACCCGCTCGCGAATCTCGATATCTTCATAGCCGTGCTTGTCGAGATGCGCGCGTATCATCGGGACTATATCCTTCGGGTCCATGTTTGGGACCAACCGCATATCTATCTTGGCTTCGGCCTTATGAGGCAGGATGGTTTTGGTCCCTGGGCCTGAATATCCAGCCCAGATTCCGTCGATGTTGAAGGTCGGCGAGTAGAGATATTTGATAATGAGGTCTCGCCTGTCCTTGTGATCGATGAACCTGCTCACCTTCCAGGTCTTCTTCCATGTATCCTCATCGAATCGCTCTACCAGCTTGTCGATCAGCTCCTTATCCTCTTCGCTCGGTTCGGCCACCGCGTCGTAAAATCCCTCGACCAGGCAGCGGTTGCCATCTTCAGAGGTAAATGTGCATAGAGCGTGTATCAGTCGCAGCACCGGGCTGTCGAGCACGGCTTTGGTGCTGCTGTGCACCTCCCATTCTTCCGGCCCTCGGCCCCACTTCTTTCCAGAGCATTCCAGCTCGATATAGGAGATCCCCTTATTCCCGAGCGACATGGTGATCTTGCCGTCGCGGTCCTGCGCTGCGGACGGATAGATAACTGCGCCGGCCTCTTTCAATCGGCTCTGGTATTTAGCCACGATCTGGTACAGGTGCGGGCTGCCCAATTCCTCTTCGCCCTCGGCGGTGAAGATAAGATTCACCGGCAGGTTTCCGGCCACGGCGCGAATCGCCTCGAGCGAGTTCAGGAAAGCCCGGAGCGGCCCCTTTGAGTTGATGGCTCCCCGCGCGATGATCACTTTTCCAAAAGGAGGTCTTTCCACGATGTTTGCCGCAAGGGGAGGAGAAGACCATTCTTTTTCATCGAAGGGCTGCGTGTCATACATCATGTACACCGCCAGGGTCTTGGGCGCCCCGGCATCGTAATATGCGAAGACGCCCGGATGCCCGTCGGTTTGCACAAGTTCCGCCTCCCTGCACCCGAGGTCGGCAAAATATTGGCGCAGCATCTCCGCGCACTCCCTTACCCCACGATTTTCTCCGCTCACCGAGGGCTGGCGCAGGAATTCCTGAATCTTTTTGGTGTGTTCGGTAAATCGCTCCTCGATGTATTTGTAAATTCCTCGAATAATCTCGTCCTTGCTTTTGGATTTCTCAGAGTCAGCGTTCCCAGGCTCTGGTTTCAAAATGCCAACCCTGGAAATCCCGAGGGCAATTGCCGCCTGCGCCCCGCGTTTGAGAAAAAGTCGCCTGTACACGTCTTCCTCCCGCCTTGTGGCAAACCTGGAGAGTCGAATCGGTTCGGGCCGATTCGGGACCTGTGCACTTTACGGGCTATCTCCAGGAGAGGTCTCTATAAATCTTACCCCCCACTACGATCAGGCTTTTCACGTCGGCAAGGGCCTTTATATCCTGCAGCGGGTTGCCCCTTACGGCGATTATGTCGGCGTACTTTCCGGGCTCAAGGGTACCGATTTTGTCTCCCCATCCACACACCGCCGCCGAGCCCTTGGTGGCCACAGATATCGCCTCGAGCGGGGAAAAGCCCCCTTCGAGCAACATCTCGACGTAGAGGGGCATGCAGCCGTAGGGGCCGTCGAGGCCTATGCCCACAGGAACCCCGGCCTTATAGGCCTGATACATGAATTTCAACTTGTCGGTTATCCCCTCGAGGCGGCGGGGAATTCCCAGCGAGCCGAGGTTTTCTCCGATAAATTGCCCGCCGCCGACCCAGAACAACTGGACCTCGAAGGGGTCGGTTTCGATGGTTCTGGTCTTCTCCAGCTCCGGGTGCTCGCGGCGGTACCTTTGGACCCGTTCGCGCGCCCAGTCTATCAGCTCCTTGATGTTATTCGCCTTGTTGTCGACGAAGTAGTGATAGGATTCGGGGTCATCCTGCGGCCTGTTAAGCAAACCGCCATATACCAGCCAGGTAAAGCTCATCGCCGCCTTGTGCTTCAGAAACAGTTGAATTATCTCATCGTTGGTCGGGGTTACATGCTCTATGCTGTCCATGCCCCCTTCGAGCGCTCTTTTGATCGAAGAGCCGTAGGGGCCGACAGCGTGCGAAGTAGCCCACCTCCCCTGCCTGTGAAGCTCGTTGACGCCGGCCTCTATCTCCTCGGGAGTGTAGTAGGTGTCCTGGGGCGTGGTATCGTTCATCGAATACTTCATCTGAGTTGCGCCGTGCTCGAGATTTCTCCTCACATGCTTTCTAATTTCCCACGGCCCATCGACCATCCAGTTGGGGTAGGCATGTCCTCCGGTTGGGCTCAACCCGAGCCCGCTGGTGATAATGCGCGGCCCGGCGACCGTCCCTTTTCTAATCGCCTCGAAAAGGTAGACATCGATCCAGTTCGCATCGCCGGTCGTCCTTACCGTTGTAACTCCGGACAAAAGCTCGTTTCTGACATGCCTTACTCCCCAGGTCATCTGCTGGCCGTCGTGCCTGATGCCATCTTCGATTATTCCGCGGATGCCCCGATTATCGTTACGTATCGAAAAGTGGGCATGGGAGTTGACCAGCCCGGGCAGGATAGTCTGATCGCCGAGGTCGATAACTTCAGCTCCGGCTGGTATCCTTACATCGGCTTGGCTGCCGACAGACTCTATCTTATCTCCGCGAAAAATCACCACTCCGTTCTGGACCATCGGCTTTCCCGTTCCATCGATCAGCCTTGCCGCCTTTATTGCAACCACCCGCTCTCTCTGAGCGTAAGTAACCGATACGCACATCGCGGCAATCAGCGACAAGAGCAGAACAACCAGCGCAACTGCCTTCTTCATCGCATCCTCCTTTTGCAAGATTTTTGAGCCAATTAGAGCCTTCTAAATTTTGAAACGAAGGGGAGGGAGGCACGCCAGCCTCGCCTCCCTTCGATTGGAATTAAAAAACAAACTTCAGGCCGAATTGCAGCTGCCTGGAGGTGCTCACGGTCCTGAAGATTCTTCCTGCGTTGCCAACGGGCCTTCCGTCCGGGCTGGCAAATACCACCTGGCCGTCGCCCCCCGTGCCTATGGCGTCCTGAGTATTCAACGGCGGCTCGAAATTGGGATGATTGAAGATGTTGAAGAACTCGACGCGAAACTGGATGCTTTTATCTTCCGCCAGCGCGATACTTTTGGTCAAGGTGAAATCGAAGTTGTTAAAGCCGGGCCCAATCAGGGTGTTCCTCCCCACGTTACCGTAGGTCCCTATGGGCTGAAGCTCGTAGACCGAAGGATCAAACCATCTCTCTACGGTCCCGAGGATTCTCTCCTTTGCTCCGGGCTTCAAGTTCGGGCGATTGTGATTGCCCAGGGCCAGAGCGCGGTCGAAGCCGTTTCTTATGGTGAACGGGTAGCCCGTATAGAAGGTGGTGATTCCGCTCAGTTGCCAACCTTCGATCAGCTTTCCAGCCGCTCCTGTCAGGCCCCCGCCAAACGGCTTGCCGGGACCGAAAGGCAGATCGTACGTATAGTTGATCACCAGCGCGTGGTTCACATTGAAGGACGAAAGCCCGCGGTCGCCCTTCCTGTCGAATGGATTCTGGGGAGTACCCGGGTCATTGTTAAAGTCGGAAGAATACGGGCCAGATATATCGTCGATGGACCGAGAAAAGGTATAAGAGGCCTGGTACTGTAACCCGCGGCTCAGCCTTCTCTCGGCGCTGATCTGGAGCGAGTTGTAAAACGACTGGAAATTGGTGAGCACCTGGCTGACCGATCCGAAATTAGGGTTGATGCGCGGTGCCCCTGCGATATGTCTGATCCTCCCATCAGATAGTAGCTCGAACCTGCGCAGGTTGACCGATGCCGTTGATACCAGGTGAACGCCTCGGCTTCCCACGTACCCGACCTTCAGTATAGTGTCTGACAGAATCTGCCGCTGGACCTGGAGGTTATATTGCATGGCATACGGTACGTCAGGCCTGAAGGTCATGGCCGTGCCGCCGAGCGGAGGGGTGATAGCCAGTCCGGCCAGCGGGTCAAGGAATCTCGGCCCGATGATAACGGTCCGTTTCGTGAAGGGCGGCAGGAAGCGCGTGTTGCCCCATAGATTCATCCAAAGCTGGTCATGGAAGATTCCGAATCCGGCCCGCACCACGGTTTTCTCATTGCCGAACGGGCTCCAGGCGAAACCGAAGCGGGGCTGGAAGGCGTCCTTGGGGTAAATAAATAGCGGCGGCCCGAGCGTGACATTCGTATCCTTAAAAGGATCACGAATGTTGACCAGCCGGTTGGTGTCATCAGTCGGATTGGTGAATAGTTCGTAGCGCAGTCCCAGATTGAGCGTGAAGTTCCTGCTAATTTTGATATCGTCCTGAACGAAGAGATTATACTGAGTCTGCCGGTAGCTCCGGTTTGTGTCGGGGGCCTCAGGAAGTCCTCCGAAGAAGCTGAAGGGTCTGGCCTGCAGGAAGTCGCGCAGGTTGTCGAAACTGTAGCTTCCGTTCCCCTCACCGAATCCGCCGTTCATCTGCATCCTTCTTATGTCCGCTCCAAACTTGATCGAGTGGCGTCCTCTGGTATAGGAGACGTTGTCTATATACTGGAAGGTATTGGATGTGCCGCCGAATGGAAAGAGCGTGTTGTGGCCTAACCTGTTGAGCCCGGCTATGCTGATGGTACCCAGCGTCTTCTCTCCAGGGACGAGCGAGATGACCAGGTTCGGGTGTTGGTTGGCGGCCGAAGCCACGTACATGGTGCGATTGAAGCCGAAGCGGAATTCGTTGAGCAGGTTAGGCCTTATGATTTTCTGCTCCTGGAGCGTCACCCACTGGTTTCGGCGGTCGGTCCTCCCGGGAAATCCCGGCACAAAGGTGCTGATGAAGGCGGGGATCGTGAAGCTATCGTCGAAGGTGTAGCGGGCGAAGAAATTGTCCTTGTCCGACAGCTTGTGGTCGATCCTGACCATGAAATAGTTCTCATCGGTGATGCGCGTGCCCGAGCCGGTCCAAATTGCCGTGCCGTCGCCCAGGTCCGGCCCGTTGGGCAGAGGATACAGCGCAAGATACGGCCTGATCTTCGGATCGACTCCGACTTCGGTCGGGATGCGCCGCGTGGGGTCGCGCGGGTCGGGAAGCGGGAGTATGCCGCGGTGGGCATCGGCATTCGGCACGGTAGCGGTAGCCGTCTGGCCGAACCTTTCCCTTAACCCTTCGTAGTTGAGGAAGAAAAAGGTCCGATCCTTCTTGAGGGGCCCGCCGAATGTTCCCCCGAACTGGTTTCTCACGAATGAGGGGATCTCGGGTTCCCCGCGCGCTCTTCTCGCCTCGCGCGCCAGATCGAAGAAGTTGCGGGCATCGAGCGCGCTGTTGCGGTGGAACTCGTAAAAGGAGCCGTGAAACTCGTTGGTTCCTGACTGAGACACAGTGGTGATGATCGAGCCGGCGTTGCGCCCGAACTCTGCGCTATAAGCGTTGGTCATTATCCTGAACTCTCGGATCGCTTCGACCCCAAGCGCCCCGCCCGAGGCGCCGCCCGGCGAGATATTATAGGTTGGGTCGTTGGCATCCGTTCCGTCGATCAGCAGATTGTTTTGGGTCGGGCGCATCCCGTTGACCGCAAGTTTCATATGGGATGAGTTGCCCCAGGGATTCGAGCCGCCGATCAGCGTGGCTTGCATCACCCCGGTCTGGAGGAAGGTGAGCTGAAAGAAATCGCGGCCGTTCAGCGGCAGGTCTCGGATCTTCTTGTCGTCAACCAGACCGCTGATGGTAGAGGTGGTCGCCTCGAGCATCGGCGCCTCTCCCACCACCACCACCTTTTCGGTAATTTCGCCGACCCGCAACGTCAGGTTAATCACCGCCTGCTGCCCCACTGCCAATTTGATCCCGGTGTAAACTTCGGTCTTGAATCCGGAAAGCTCGGCCTGGATCTCGTATTCGCCAGGGATCAGGCCGGGCACCCGGTAGCTTCCCGAATCGTCGGTGATCAGCGTGTTGGAAATCCCGGTGTTGACGTTTTTAACCTTCAACATAACGCCGGGCAAGACAGCTCCTGTTTCATCGCTTACTGTTCCAAGAAGAACGGAGCTGGCCGCCTGGCCGAGCGCAGCTCGTTGAGGCAGAAGGCCCAAGAAACAAAGAAACGTGGAGACGAGGAGTATCAGTAGAACTACCTTGCGTGACATTTTCCCCTCCATGATAAGCCGTTGCTGTTAAGCAGCGTCTGATTTCGGCAGATCCAAATTGCTCTCATGTGTCGGACCATTTCGGCGCAAGTTGCCCGATGGCCGAGAGCAGCTATCGCCAGGAAATGTCCCTATACCGCTTGCCACCTATCATTATCAAATTAACTTCGGCAAGCTTCCGGATGTCCTTCAGAGGATCGCCTCTGACCGATATTATATCGGCGAGCTTGCCCTCCTCAATTGTCCCGAGCTTGTCATCGAGGCCGATAGTCCTGGCTGCCTTGCCGGTGGCCGCAGCTATCGCCTCGAGCGGCGTGAATCCAGCTTCGATCAGATACTCGATTTGCAGGGCCTGCAAGCCGTGACCGCTGGCCAGCCCGAGGCCGATCGGAATGCCGGCCCGGTGCGCCTTGAGGAGTTGCTGCTGTCGGGCCCTTTCGTTCTCGATCCTGGAATACTGCTCCTCCAGCCAGGGAGTCCACATCCACGGGGCCAGCGTCCAGGGGCCCACCTCGGGCAGCTCCGCCCCGCGCAGGCTTTTCATAAGGTCGCGGACCCGAGCCACCCAGCCCCGAAGGTTTTGGGCCCGGTTGTCGTGGTATTCCCAAAGTTCAGGTCCGGCGAAGTAGAGGTAACGACCGATTATATTCTCGCTGATCGTCGCCCTGTGCTTGCCCAAAAGGGCGATGCTCTCATTGGTGAGCGGGCGGGGATTCTCGATGTTGTCGACCCCGGCCTCGAGCGCGCGCTTGATCGATGAGCCCCAGGGACCGGAGGCGTAGGCATGAACGCGCCGCCCGTGCCGGTGAAGCTCATCGACCGCGGCTCGCAGCTCCTCGACCGTAAAGTAGGTCTCCTCGGGGGAGGTATCCTCAAGGGCCAGCTTCATCTGGTTTGCCCCGTGCATCAGGTTCCTTCGAACAAATTTCCTGATCTCGTCGATGCCGTCAACCTTCCACTCCTTCGGGCCGAAGCCGGCGGTTGCGGTCAGGCCGAGCCCGCTCGAAATGATGCGCGGGCCCGGAATGGTCCCTTTTCTTATCGCCTCGGCCAGGTATATATCATCGAATCCCACCTCGCCAGCCACCCGGATCGTGGTGATTCCGGAGATGAGATCGGTCCTTATGTTCCTTATCCCCATGGCCATGCGCTGGCCGGCTGTCATCTGCTCGTAATCCTTAAGCACGCCGTCGTAACCCCGGAAATCAGGTCGTTGAAACAGGTATCCTTCCGTATCGATTAATCCCGGAAGCAGGGTATCATTTCCGAGATCGATAAGCTCTGCCTCGCTCGGGATTCTTATCTCTTTTTGGCTACCGACCTGCTGTATACGGTCGCCTTTCACGATAACGATTGCATCCTCGATAACACCCTTGCCCGTGCCGTCGATCAGCCGGGCCGCTTTTATCGCTATCACCCGCTCCTTCTCGGCGGCCGGGGAAAGCTCGCCGAACAACAGGCCAAGCGTCAGCGCCACAAGGAAAAAGCAGGCAACCTTGTTTCGGAGAGACAGGGACAACATTATTCTCCTCCTTATTCATTATTGGGATGGACTGCGACGATTTCAACCCTTTCGGACCTGGTTGCGCTACGGGGATCAGAACTCTTATAGTTGTGTGCTTCCGGCTTCCCCATATGAACCCCTTAGCCTGAGTCGGGGGAGCGTCGCTTTCGATCAGCGAGCTTTGGTCACTTCGGGGTTCGCGTCAGCGAAGTGCACTTCTCTTATACCATCCATTTTCAACCTGATCAAGAAAAATTTGAGCGGTCCAGGCCATGGTCGAAATCAGGCATGCGAGCAAGGGGCCGGCACGTTGCAACCACCTCCGCTTCGCGCGACCTCTGTAGCACCGGCACGTATGATCGGCTGGCATATGCGGTTAGAGGGAAATTACATTTCCGGCGCGCTCGTTCTCCCGCGCCGCTTTTTTTCTTGACATTTGCCTCGTCGCGGATGAAAATATATTCCCGAATAGCGGATATATTTCTCATATTATGAGACAAAATCAACGCGCGGAGGGAAAGAACAGCTATTACATCCAGGTGCTCGACCGCGCGATAAAAGTCCTCGATTGCTTCAGCCCCAAAGATACCGAACTCGGTGTGACAGAAATCAGCAGGAAGCTTGGGCTGCACAAGAGCACGACACACCGGCTGCTCGAGGCGCTGAAATCCTATGGCTTCATTGCGCAGGACGCCGAGAACGAAAAGTATCATCTCGGGCTGAAGCTATTTGAGCTTGGGAGCCGCGCGGTCGCCCGCCTCGACATCCGCGAGCGGGCCAGGCCGGTCCTCGAGCAGCTGGTGGCTGAGACCGGCGAAACCGCGCACCTCTGCGTCCTGGACCAGGGCGAGGTGCTCTACCTGGAAAAGGTAGAGAGCCAGCAGACGCTTCGCATCCCCTCGCGTATAGGGCAGAAAAATCCGGCGCACTGCACGGCCGTGGGGAAGGCCCTGCTCGCCTGCCTGCCCGAAGAGGAACTGGAAAGCTTAATTCGACTGAAGGGGCTGAAGAGGTACACCAAAAACACGATCATTATTCCAGGCGAATTAAAAAGGGAGCTGGCTGCGGTGAGAAACCGGGGTTTCTCGGTCGATAACGAGGAAATCGAGGAGGGCCTGAAATGCATCGGCGCGCCGGTGCGCGACTATACCGGAAAAGTGGTGGCAGCCATCAGCATTGCCGGACCCGCCTTCCGCATGACGGAAAACAAGGTGGAGAGCCTGGCTCGGAGCGTTGCGACAGCCGCCCGCACCCTCTCCGAGAGAATGGGCTATAACCGCGCCTTGAACTACAACGAGGCTTATAAATAGCCACGAGGATTTACAAGTTCGTTGTCCCGCCATGCGAGATAAGATGGGGGGGACATAGAGGGACTCAATAATGGCTGCAACTGACCGGGCGAAAATCGACGAGGCGGCGAGAAAGCTTTACCGCGCGGAGCTGGAGCGGCGGCCGGTGAGTCCGCTCACGGAAACGTACACCGATCTGTCGCTCTCGGAGGCCTACCAAGTCCAACTTGCGATCGTCGCGCTGAAGAGAGCAGCCGGCGCGCGCGTCGTGGGCAAAAAGACCGGCCTAACCAGCAAATCCATGCAGCGGCTGCTGGGAATCGACGAGCCTGACTTCGGCCATCTGCTCGAGAGCATGATGGTGCCCGATGGCGGAGATATCCCCCTGCAGGAGTTGATACAGCCGAAAGTCGAAGCAGAAATCGCCTTCCTTCTGGGACAAGACCTCCAGGGTTCCGGCGTAACCGTGGAGGATGCGCTCGCCGCAACGCGCTGCGTTATCGCCGCGCTCGAGATAATCGATAGCCGGATCAAGGAGTGGCGGATCAAGCTGGCCGACACTGTGGCGGATAACGCCTCATCGGGACGCGTCGTCCTGGGAAGGAAAGCTCTCGCTGTCATCGATCTCGACCTCCGCCTGGTAGGCATGGTGCTGGAGAAGAACGGCGAGCCGATTGCCACCGGCGCGGGCGCCGCGGTGCTGGGTCATCCGGCCCGGGCGGTGGCCTGGCTGGCAAACAAGCTGGCCGAGTTTGGCCTCTCCCTTAAGGCGAACGAAGTAATCCTTCCCGGCGCACTCTGCGCCGCCGTCGAGGTCGGCCCGGGAGATACTATTACGGCTGCCTTCGATCGCCTGGGCACGGTCTCGGTCAGATTTGTCTAGGCGAGGTCGCTGTGCAAAAGGTTAAAGTCGCTATCATCGGATCGGGCAATATCGGCACCGACCTCATGTACAAGATAATGCGCAGCCCCCTTCTCCAATTAACCTGGATGTGTGGCGTGATCCCGGAATCAGAGGGCCTGGCGCGCGCCCGCCGGCTCGGCTTCAAGACAACTCACCATGGAATAGAAGACCTGCTCGAGCACGCCGAAGACTTCCAGATCGTTTTCGACGCCACAACGGCGCACGCGCATCTGCGTCACGCCGAGCTGCTCGACAAGGCGGGAAAAATTGCCATCGACCTCACGCCGGCAGCAGTTGGCCCCTACGTGGTGCCGGTGATCAACCTCAAAGAGCACCTGGACAAAAACAACGTCAATTTGACCACATGTGGCGGCCAGGCCACGGTGCCCATCGTGGCAGCGATTAATCGAGCAAGCAGGGTCGAATACGCCGAAATAGTCGCGACCGTGGCGAGCAAAAGCGCGGGGCCGGGGACCAGACAGAATATCGACGAGTTCACCCAGACCACTGCCGAGGGCCTGGTCAAGATCGGCGGCGCCGCGCGGGGCAAGGCGATTATCGTGCTCAATCCTGCCGAGCCTCCGATCATCATGCGCAACACGGTGTACGCGATCGTAAGCCAGCCGGATGGGGAAGCGATACGCGCTTCGGTGGAAGCGATGGTACGGACTGTACAGCGCTATGTGCCCGGTTATCGGCTGAAAGCTCCGCCGATCCTCGACAGCGCCGAGCGCAAGGTCACCGTATTGCTCGAGATCGAAGGCGCCGGCGATTACCTGCCGAAGTTCGCGGGGAACCTTGACATCATGACCTCGGCGGCTGTGCGCGTGGGGGGAGGAATTTGCCCGCCGGCTGCTCGGCGCCGATGACTCGAATGCGATATGAACAAACGACAAGTCCGGATAACTGATACCACGTTGCGCGACGGCGCTCATGCCATGTCGCACCAGTTTACCGTCGAGCAGGTGCGTGATATTGCCCGCGCGCTCGACCGGGCGGGCGTTCCCGTCATCGAGGTCTCGCACGGCGACGGGCTCGGCGGCTCGTCGCTGCAATACGGTATGCCGCTTGAACCCGAAGAGGCATACATCGAGGCTGCGGCTTCGGTAATTAAGCATGGCAAACTGGCGGTGCTCCTTTTACCGGGAATAGGGACACGCAAGGAGCTGAAGCGGGCCTATGAGCTGGGTGCGCGCGTGGCGCGCATCGCGACGCACTCGACCGAGGCCAATATAGCCGAGCAGCACATCGGGCTGGCGAAAGGGCTGGGAATGGAGGTAGTGGGCTTTCTCATGATGGCCCACATGGAGCCTCCGGCCGGGCTCGCCGAACAGGCAAAGCTCATGGAAAAGTATGGCGCCGATTGTATCTATGTCGTCGATTCGGCCGGGGCGATGACCACGCCTGAGGCGCGCGAGCGGGTGCGGGCGCTCTGCGATGCCCTGACCGTGGAGGTTGGTTTTCACGCTCACAACAATTTATCTTTGGCTGTGGCCAACAGTATCGTTGCGATCGAGGAAGGAGCGAGCCAGATAGACGGCAGCACTTGCGGCCTGGGCGCCGGGGCGGGCAACGCTATGACCGAGGCGCTTGTTGCCGTGCTCGAGAAGCTCGGGATCGAGACGGGAATCGATCTATTCAAAGCCATGGATGCGGCTCAAGAGAAAGTCCGGCCGATCATGCGCCATGCGCCGGTGATCGATCGGGCCAGTTTGATCATAGGCTATGCCGGCGTCTATTCGACCTTCCTGCTTCATGCCTATCGGGCCGCGGAGAAGTTCAATGTCGACCCTCGCGATATCCTGGTCGAATTGGGCCGCAGAAAGTGTGTGGGAGGACAGGAGGATATGATCGTAGATGTCGCCGTCCAACTGGCGCAGAAAAATCGGGCGCTCTGCGCGGCGCGACTGATCTGGGAAAAATTTGAAGATGGGTTCATGCGTAGTTGGCGACGATCGATTGGACCGGGCAAAGTCTCGCCCGGAAGGTGGGCTGGAATTTGCCGGGCCGGCAACGCTCCAGGCTTATAAGTCGGGCAACGGCTGGAGGGACCGGTCGGCCGCGAGGCTGCAAGGAGGAGAAATGAAAAATAAAGACACATCGGTGTTTTGGCAAACATATTTGTTTCTGTTGTTGGTCTTTCTCGCAAGCGGCGCTCTCTATGGACAAATGGTAACGGGCACGATAATTGGCACGATAACGGACGAAACAGGTGGAATACTGCCCGGGGCCGCGGTTACCGTCACCAACCTGCAGACCAACCAATCGAGGAGCATGGTTACCGATGAGGCCGGCAACTACATCGCCGCCAACCTTCCCATCGGCGTCTATCAGGTGAGCGCCGAGCTGTCGGGCTTCAAAAAGCAGGTGAGAAGCGGGATCAGCCTCGACGTCGATCAGAGGTTGCGGGTCGATCTCACCCTTTCGGTCGGAGAGATCACAGAGGTGGTTGAAGTAGAAGCCGAAGCGCCGCTGGTCCGGTCGGAAACTTCAGACCTTGGGGAGGTGATCGGCAAACGGCAGGTGGACGAACTGCCGCTCAACGGCCGCAATTTCGTTCAGCTGGTAACCCTGACCACCGGCACGGGCACCGGCATCCCGGGCCAATCGCTGCACGGCAACTCGCCGTCAGCGTTCCGCAGCGACACCGCCGTGTCGGTAAACTCGGGTCGCGCCGATCAAAACAATTTCCTGCTCGACGGAGTCGATAACAACGAGGCCGACGTCAACACCATCGTAATCATTCCGATAATCGACGGCATTCAGGAGTTCAAGGTCCTCACCAATACCTTTTCGGCGGAATTCGGGCGCAGCTCGGGCGCCATCATCAGCGTGCAGACCAAATCGGGCACGAACGAGTTCCACGGCACGGCCTTCGAATTCCATCGCAACTCCGCGCTGGACGCCAGGAACTTCTTCGATCCGCCCGGCAAGATCCCGAAATTCATCCAGCACCAGTTCGGCGCCAGCATAGGCGGCCCGATCGTTAGGAACCGTACTTTTTTCTTCGCCGACTACCAGGGGACGCGCATACGCCAGGCCCAGACCTTTCTGATGACCGTGCCCACCGGGAAAATGCGCAACGGCGACTTCAGCGAAATCGGCAGGCCGATCCGCAATCCGCTCACCAATGTGCCTTTCTCGGGCAATATTATTCCATCGAGCGCCATGGACCCGGCTGCGGCCGCACTGATTAAGACCTACCCGAGGCCGAACCGCCCCGGGCTGACCAACAACTTCGTGAACAACCCGGTGCTCCGGCGGCGCGACGAACAATTCGACGTGCGCATCGACCAGCAATTCTCCGATCGCACCAATCTGTTCGTCCGCTACAGCTTCAATGATACCGACCGTTTCCAGCCGAGCCCGTTGACCGGGACAACTGCGCCCGCCGGTGGGGACTTTTTCACCGGAATCGTCGGGCGGCTGAGCGGAGCCGGGGACGCCTCGGTCCGAGCCCAGGGAGTTTCCATAAACTTTACTCATCTCTTTTCGCCGAGATTAATCAGCGAGACCAGGTTCGGCTTCAGCCGTTTCCGGCTGCGCAATTTCCCGGAAGGGTTCGGTCAGAACCTGGCGGACCAGTTCGGCATACCGGGCATAAACATCTCGCCTATCACCACCGGGTTGCCCAGGCTGCAGATTGCCGGGTTCATGGGGCTCGGGCCCGCGGCATTCTTGCCTGATCTGTCGGCGCAAAACACCATCCAGGTGCTGGATAATCTCACCTTAATCAGGGGGGCACACACCCTGAAATTCGGCTTCGATTTCAGGCGCAGGCACAGAAACAACTTCGAGACCTTCAACCAGCAGGGGGTGTTCATTTTTACTCCGCGCTGGACCGGGTTCAGCATGTCTGACTTTTTGACCGGCTTCCCGGTCACAACCCTCAGGACAGTCTTGCACGGCAGGTTCGGCAAGCGTTCCTGGGAGCTGGCCGCATATGCCCAGGACGACGTAGCGGTCACGCGCCGCTTTAAGCTCAACCTCGGGCTGCGCTATGAAATCTGGTCGCCGGTCTCCGAGGTCTTCGACCGACAGGCCAATTTCGACACCGCGACCGCCAGGATGATCCTGGCCGGAGAGGACCAGCCGCTGGGCAGGGGCCTGCGCCATTTCGACAAGGTCAACTTCGGGCCGCGCTTCGGTTTTGCCTATGATCTCACCGGTGCTGGAAAAACCATACTACGCGGCGGCTATGGCATCAGCTTCCTCGAGGATGGCGGCCAGGTGGTGACCCTCAATCTGACCGATAACTTTCCCTTTGCGGTCACCCAGTTCATCGGCGCTTTCTTAAGCCCGATCAATCGATTGAGTCAGGGGCTCCCGGTGCCCATTGTGCCGGACCCCAACCCGCTGAACCCTCGTGGAAATGTCAAGCACATCGACCCGAACTATCAGGCCTCGTACTCCCAGATGTGGGCGCTCAACTTACAGCATCAACTTGCTGCGAACCTGCTTCTGGATATCTCATATGCTGGATCCCAAGCAGTGAAGCTGCGTTCCGGAAGGAACATCAACCAGGCTATTCCCGGGCCCGGCCCGGTCGAACCGCGCCGCCCCTTCTTCCGGCTGAATCCTGCGCTCGGTACGGTGACCGGCACCTTCTCCGACGGCCTCTCCAACTACCACTCGCTGCAACTGAAGGTTAACCGGCGCTTCTCCCGCGGCCTGACATTCCTCAGCAGTTACACATGGTCCAAAGCCATCAGCTATAACGAGGGGGCGCTGGGCCTGTGTGCCGATGCGGGGGTCCAGAATCCTAGAGACTGGAAAGCCGACCGCAGCCCGGCCTGCACCGATATTCCACATCGTTTCGTCTTCAGCTACAGCTACGAATTGCCGTTCGGAAAGGGCCTGAGCGGTGTGGGGAAGGCGGTTGCACAGGGCTGGCAAATCAACGGCATCACGGTGATTCGCTCCGGCAGCCCATTTACTCCCCAGCTCACAACGCCGAGCCCGGTCACAGGCGGCACGACGCGTCCCGACCGCATCTGCGACGGCGCCCTGCCCGAGGGTCAGCGCAGCATCCAGCGCTGGTTCGATCTCGGCTGTTTCGCTCCTCCGTCAAACGTATTCGGTAACTCGGGACGAAATATCCTGCGCGGCCCCGGCCAGATTAACTTCGATTTCTCCCTTTTCAAGAACTTTGCTTTGAACGAGAGGTCAACGGTCCAGTTCCGCGCTGAAATCTTCAACCTCTTCAATACACCTCAGTTTCAGCTGCCGGTGCGCTTTGTCGATACGCCGGATGCCGCGACCATCGTGGAGACAGTAAACACCTCTCGGCAGATTCAGTTCGCCCTGAAAGTGATCTTCTGAGAATCCTCTATGAGGAGGCAAGCAGCATGGCCAGGCAAACCTATAAGACCGGGGGAGCGCTTGCTACTCCCGGCCCAACCTTCTCGAGCTTGCATTTCGCCGTTCTACCGCTCGCGCTGTTGATATTCTCAATCCCTGCTCTGGCCGAGCGGAAGCCCAGGATCGCGGTATTTTCCGGGCCGACGGCAACGATCCAGAACAGCCCCCCTCTGGTAACCAGCAACAAAGCCAGGGCCATGCGCGGCCTGCCCCTGCTGACCAGTCCCGACGGCACGCCGGTGCGCTTCGATCATCTCGTGCCGCAGCGATTGGCGGCGCCTGTCGAAGTGCTGATCGAGCAGTTCAGCGCTCACCCGCTTGAAAAAGATGCCGCCCATCTCTATGGGCCTCCCGACGGCTACGTGGACCGCCAGGGGAATTTTCACGTGACGAAACGGAACCCTGACGATAAACCTGTCTACAGGGTTACGCTGCGGCCCGAGGATGGTCTCTACCTGCTCCCTTACATGGCAGTGCAGGCCGACGGAAAACCGTGGGACGGCGATTGCGCGTTCCGCGGCGCTCCGTTCGAGAAATGCAGGCAACCCTTCTATCCCGATGCCTCGCGGATTTTCGAGGAAATCGATCGGACAATCGGCGGCCGGGATTTGGCCGGGCTCGGCAACATGCTTAGCAGCAAAGCCGATTTCGATTTCTATCGCGCAATCCCATCGGGCGGCTACACGAAGGGATTGAGCGAAGCGGAAAGGACAGATATCGGCGCGGGCGATATCGAGGGCGAGGCGGTGGGAGAGGACTTCTTCCCATACCGGCCTTTGTTCGTCGATCCCAGGATGGAAGACCTGGCCAGGGCGACCAACTCAGTGCAGAGGGCGCTGGCCAGCGGTAAATATAGCGGCGCCATCTGGCTCGAAGGGAGCCCGACTGTCCAGGACACCACTTACTGGCTCAACCTGCTGATCGACACCCGGCTCCCGGTCTGTGGGACTGCGGCCCAGCGCGTCCATGGACAGGTGGGCAACGACGGCGACCGCAACGTCATAGACTGCGTTGATTATATTCTCTCGAAGGTCTGGGCGGATAAAGAGGGGAGGGATGAGATCGGGGCCGTCCTACTTCAGGACGAACAGATTTTCGCCTCGCGCCAGGTCGAGAAGCAGGATGCCAGGCCCGGAGGCTATCGCGCCGCAGGCGCACATGGCGGCGTCCTGGGCACAATAGGAGATCCGGGCCCGGTTACCGTCTGGTTCAAGCCGACGATGCTCCATACCTGGAAATCGCTGGTCAATCTGACTGCCCTGCCGCGAACCGTGCCGGGAGTGAAAAGAGATGGGGCGGATCTGGAGCGGGTCGAGGTGCGGATTAAAGATGACGACGGTCTGCTCAGGGGCGATGCGATTCCCAAGGTCACTATCGTCAGGCACAACCGCTGGGTTAAAGACAGCGCGTCGGCAGACCCGAGTGAAGAGATAGAAGTCCTGGCCAGGATCGAGAAGAACTTAAGCGAACGCCCGCTGGCCGGCTTCGTCGCCGAGGGGATGACCCCCTACGGCGTAGTTCAAGAACCCCTGGCCAGGGCGCTGGAAATAGCTGCCCTTAGCGGCATGCCCGTGGTGCGGGTGAGTCGCGGCGACCAGGGGGGAATGGTCGCGATAAACCCCTTCGACCTGATGGTCGAGGGGAGCAATCTCACTGCCGGAAAGGCGCGCCTGCTGCTCATGGCTGCTCTGATGAAGCTCGGCAGCCTGCCGCCGGCTGCCGATCCGAAAAATCCTACTCGAGAGGAAAGAAAGGCGATCCTGGAAAAGATCGCGCAGTATCAGGAGATTTTCAATGCTCACTGAGCTATCTGCGGCGTGAAAAGATGCGGTGCGACAACGTAGCGGCGGCCTTCAGACCGCCATGTGTACGACGCCGTTAACCTGTACCACCCTGGCGAGCTGAAGCTAGCCGCTACTTCTAGTTGCCGCACCGGAAAAGATTAATTATATGGCAATCTGCTTATCAAAAGAGCTATAAAAAGGTAGCGTTATGGCAAAGGCGAAAACACGGATTCATCGCGTCCTGGAATTTTTTACCGAAGTCAAAAATATTCGCATAAAATTGCAAACGGCGGAGGCGGTTATGGGCATTCACGACGTGAACCGATTGCTTAAGTCCAATCGGCTGCTCTTCGAGGTACGCCGCGACCGCGACCTGCGCGAGCGCTTCGAGCGGGATATGGAAGCGGTAATGGAAGAATACGGCCTCACGGAAGAGGAGAAATCTGTGTGGCGCAATCAGGATATCAAGCGCCTGGCGGAGCTGGGAGTTCACCCATATATGATCCCTCAGTTCAGCCGACTCTTTTACGGGAGCAAATACAACACCAACGAGAGCGAGGCGGCGCAAAGGTACAAGCAGGCCATGGTCGATCAGCCGGTGAAATAAAAAATGGACGAGAAAAGATTTTGCACTCTGGTCGTGGATATGCAGAACGACTTCGTGGCCGACGACGGGGTCCTGGCGCAGGCGGGAATGGATAACAGGTCGGCCAAGGCCATCGTCCCCCGCGTGCGCGAGCTGGTCGAGTTTTCTCGCGCAATGGGGATCCCGGTGGTGTGGGTGAAAATGGTCTGGGACAGCGACCTGGAACTCGGCCTGCTGGCGCAGCGCAGCCCGTTCCTTAAAGAGAAAGGTCTGCGGCGCAACAGCCGGGGCGCGGCAATCGTCGAGGGGTTGGAAGTAAAACCTGGAGACCTGGTGGTGGAAAAGTCGCGCTTCAGCGCCTTCTTCAACACGCGGCTCGAGATTTTGTTGAAGAACCTCCGGATCACCAATTTGCTCGTTGCTGGAGTCCGCTCGGATTTTTGCGTGGAATCAACGGTGCGCGACGCCTTCTTTCGCGATTACGACGTCATCGTGGTGCGCGATTGCGTAGCCGGATATTTCCAGGACCTGCATGATAATGCCATTAAGACCATGGGAACGGTATTTGCCCGGATAATGAACCTCGATGAGGTCAAGGCCTTGCTGGATTAATAGATTGCGCGGTCGAGGCCTCGTCTTGTTCGAGAGGCGGTTATGGGAAAACTGGTATGTGTGTTTGCCATGTCACATGCGCCCGGGGCGACCGGCTGGCCGGATAAAGCGGAGCCGGGCGAACGGGAGAACTTCCTTAACGCCTGCAAGGAGATGAGCCGCCGGCTCTATGCGTCGCGGCCCGACGTGATCATCGGGATCGGAAACGAACACGTGCTCAACTTCTTCTTCGACCTTTACCCGGACTATTGCGTTGGAGTAGCTGAGAGACACGATGGGCCCGCGGAGTTCTTCAAAGAATGGCTGAACGTGCCCGATTACTCGGTCCCGGGCAAGCCCGACCTTGCCGCCTCGCTCGTCCAGCAGGGCGCGCTGATGGGGATCAAGTTCGCCTTTTCGGAACGCCTGCTGCTTGACGATAATTTCTCGGTGCCGCTGACCCTGCTGACGCCGAAGATGGACATCCCGTTTGTCCCGATTCCCATGAATTGCATCGTCCCGCCGCTGCCGGCCAACGAGTATTGTTACCGGGTGGGACAGACGATCAAGCGCATCGTCGAAGAGCACCGGCCTGCCGGCGAACGGGTTGCGCTCATGGCAACGGGCGGCCTTTCGCACGATCCTGGAGGAAAGCGCTACTTCGATGTGGATGAAAAGTTCGATCGCTGGTTCCTTTCGCTCATGGAGCAGGGCGACCCGGAAAAGGTGCTGCGCGAAGTGACCCTGGACAGAATGCTGCTGGCCGGAGATGGCGGCACCACCGAGTTGCTCGCCTGGATGACGGTCATGGGGGCGGTGGGCGCGAGGAAAGCTGAAGTCCTTGCCTACGAGCCGATTCGAGCCTGGCGCTGCGGCATGGGCGTTATCGACTGGCGCGTGCCCGCGGATTAAGCAGCCGGCTCTGCTCGGAATGCGGCAGGCAGTCGCGCGCGCGGCATGATATGCCGATAGTACATGGAAAGGAGAGGAAAAGTGAACAAGCCGATGACCCGGGAGGAAATAGAAAAATTGAAAGCGCGCTACGTGGAGCTGATCGGATTCGTCCCGCCGCGCATCCAGTCCAGGTTCAAGATCAGTTCCATGGTTGATCCGGAATACCTCAGGTTGCAGGAAGAGATGCGCGCGCACTGCATGTATCCGCGCTGTTTCGATGTCAAGACCGCGCAGCTCATGCTCTTCGGCATGCTCTTGATGACCATGTCGGATGGGGCGAAGTTTCACGCCATCGCAGCGCGGCGCGCGGGCGCAAGCTGGGAGGAGCTTCACGCGGTGGCTGCGATGGCCGGCCTGTTCCGCGGCCTCTCCGCAGCCAACCTGGCGGCGGAAATCCTGGACCAGATCATGAGTTCGGAAGGACGGCAGGCCTCGGGAGGAGAAAAATGACGTCGGCGCGTTCTCTCGTTTGGTTCTTTATTCTTTTGCCCGCCATTGCCGCCGGCCAGGATGCGGCGAAGCTTTCGGCGGGAGGCTACTCGATATTCAGCGAGACCATGGTGGACCTGACCTACCAGGAGGTCGAAGAGGCGGCCAGGCAGCGTGCCGTGGTGCTATGGCCGATGGGAGTAATCGAGGAGCACGGGCCGCACCTGCCGCTCGGGACCGATATCTACAATTCCTACCTCGCGATGAAACAGGTGGCGCGCCTGCTTAAGGCCCAAGGAAAGCCAGTCGTCATCGCGCCTCCGCTCTATTGGGGAATCAACGAAGTCACCGGCTCCTTTGCCGGGTCCTTTACCATACGTCCATCCACCCTGAAGAGCCTCATAGAAGATACTTTCTTCAGCCTGCGCAAGGATGGTTTTCGGACCGTCTATATCATTACCGGCCACGGCGATAGGCGCCATAATCAGACGATCGTTGATGCAGTAGATCTTGCAAGGGCGACCACAGGGATTCGCGGGTTCGTGGTGATGGATGGCAGAATGAAGGACCGGCTCAACCTGACCGGCCGAGAGCCGCATCTGCTCGTGCTGGAAGATCCCCCGGCCGGACCGGGCGCAGGCCCGCGCTTCATCGAGGCCCACGCGGGCTCGGGCGAAACTGCGATCGTGTGGAGCTTTTTCCCAGAGCTTGTAAAGGCCGACGTTGTGCGCGGCCTTAAATCGACAGATTATGGCCCTGACGATTTGGCGGAATGGCGCAAGGGCTGGGAGAATGCTCGCGCGAAAACTCCCCTCGGCTACTTTGGCGACCCGGCTTCAGCCGACCCGAGGCGAGGGGAACAGCTCCTCATGGGCCGGGCGATGCGGCTCGCCCAGGCGATCGCCAAGCATATCGAAGATTCTCCCTGGAACGAGCAAAACAAGTAGGATACATGCCGGACCACAAAGCAGTAGCAAGTGCGCAGGCCTTACGGGTTGAGGAGGTAAGCCAGCAGCGGGCGGCCTTTCGCCGCGCGCTGGCGGGAATCGCCGCAGCGGTTTTGGCAAGCACTATCGTTCTGCTCCTGCCGCAGCCGGCGGGGCTCTCGCCCGAAGGGAAGCGCATGGCGGCGATATTTCTGACGGCGCTGATCCTCTGGACCAGCGAAGCGATTCCGGTCGCCGTGACTGCGCTGCTCGTCATCATTCTACAGCCGATCTTCCGCGTCGAGGACCTCAGGACTGCGCTCAACAGCTTCATCAGCCCGGTCTTCTTTTTCGTAATCGCTATGTTCTGCATCGCCGAGGCGATCACCAGTTCGGGCCTCGATCGCCGTTTCGGTCACTGGCTGTTGTCTCGGGCTGGAACCGACAGTCGGCGCGCGCTGCTCGCCATAATGGTGGGAACAGCCGCCATCTCGACGATCATGTCCGACGTCCCGACCTGTGCGATTTTCATGGCGATAGCCCTGGGCCTGTTTGCTAAGATGAAGCTGGAGCCTGGCACATCGCGCTTTGCCAAGGCGGTCATGATAGGCGTCCCCATCGCTTCGCTCATCGGCGGCGTGGGGACGCCAGCGGGGAGTTCGGTCAATATCCTCGGCCTTCATTTCATCGAACAATACGGTAAGATTAGAGTACCCTTCCTGCACTGGATGGCGATAGGCATGCCGATGGTCGTCGTGCTCGTGCCCCTGGCCTGGTGGGTGCTGGTTCGATGCTTTCCGCCGGAGATAAAAACGATCACCGAGCTAGCCGACCTCGATCGCGAAAGGGCGAAGCTCGGCCCCCTGGGACCGGCGCAGAAAAAAGTCATCCTGATTATTTCAAGCATGATGGTGCTGTGGATCCTGAGCACCTGGATTAGTCAGCTCGACGTGGTGTTAATCGGCATAGCTGGAGCCGTGGTGATGTTTCTGCCAGGCATCGAGGTGATCAACTGGAAGCAGGCGGAGCGCGGCATCGGCTGGGACACGCTGTTAATGATCGGCGGCGTGACCTCGCTCGGGGCAGCCTGCGTGGAAACCGGGCTCGCCAAGTGGCTGGTGGACGCGGCGCTGGGGGAAATGCGGGGCTGGAGTCCCTTTTGGGCGGTAGCAGTGATAAGCGCTTTCACCGTGGTCATACACCTGCTGCTGCCCATCGGCCCGGTGGTGAATGCTGTGATCATTCCCCCGATTTCGTTGCTGGCCCTATCGGCCGGACAAAATCCCGTGCTCTACGGCCTGCCGGTTGCCTTCACGGCATCGTGCGCGTTTTTGCTGCCGCTCGATGCGGTCCCCCTGATCACGTATTCTAAGGGGTATTACCGCATGTTAGACATGTTTCTGCCGGGAGCAATAATCAGCTTTTTCTGGATCATTTTGATGACCCTGTTGATAATATCGTTATCGCCGGTCCTGAGGCTTCTATAGGAGGGGCCTATGGTAAAAGAAAAGCTTCTCATACTGGTGGTGGTTTGCCTGATTTGCGCCGCGGCAGCGGCAGTGCCCTCGTTTCCGGGCTATGCCGATCTGGTCTTGTTTGGCGGCAAGATCATAACCGTCGATGAAAAGTTCTCCATCGCCCAGGCGATAGCGATACGCGACGGTAGAATACTGGACGTCGGAAGCAACCACGAGATGGCGAAGTACGCGGGGCCTGAGACCAGGCGCGTCGATCTGCGCGGGCGTACCGTTACGCCCGGCTTCATCGATGGCCATCCCCATATGTTCCGGATCGAGGATATCTCGCTTGCCCATGTCAGGTCGGTGAAAGATATTCTGGACGTAGTATCGCGGGAGGGCGCGAAACGAAAGCCCGGCGAGTGGATAGTTCTGGAGCCGCCGGGCGAGCCCCCCTTTCACTTCGATATGCCGGAGGGGCTGGCAGAAAAGCGCTACCCGACCCGGGATGAGCTGGACCGCGCCGCTCCACAAAACCCCGTTTACCTCAAGTCCTCGGCCTTCCACGAGAGGCCGACCGCCCTGTTCAATACCAGAGCTTTGGAGGCCCTGGGGATTACCCGGGAGAGCGGACCGATCGAAGGGGTGGAAATCGTTCGAGAGCCCGATGGGACGCCCGCCGGCCAGATCGTGGGCAACCTGACATATTTCAGCCGGAGCCCGTTGCGCGACAAGCTCTGGTCGATCGCCCCCAAGCACAGTTTCGAGGTTCAGGTGGAGGAACTGAAGCGTGATATGAGACGCTACAACTCGGGAGGAGTAACGGCGATTTACGAAGGCCACGGCGTGCCGGAAAGAACCATTGCCCTCTACAACGAGCTTTGGAACAGGGGCCAGATCACAGTGAGGTCTTATCTGGTGAAGGAGATCAATGCCTTTAAACCGGTCGAGGCGATCGCGGCGGACCTCGAGAGCATGGCCGCCTTTCGCGGCGCGGGATTCGGCGACGATTTTTTGAAAATCGGTGGGATCTGTATCTCCTTCGGCGATAATGTCGGCTTCGGTGCCGGCTTCATGCGCGAGCCCTATGTCGGCCCGCACGGTGAGAAGTGGAGCGGATTGCAGCTCGTTCCTACGGAAAAGATTTACCGGATTGCCCGGGCCGCGGCGGAGCGCAACATTCGCGTCAACGTTCAAGCTTCGGGCGGTCGCGCCATCGATATCGTGCTGGGAGTCTTCGATCAAATTAACCGTGAGGTGCCGATCGCAAAGCGCCGCTTCGTCATACAGCATTGCCAGTTCCCCAGCGAGCAGAACATGAAGGATATTTTGCGCTTGGGCGTGATTCCTACCACATGTACGAATTTTTTATGGGGGCAGGGAAGCGCCTACATCAAGTTCTATGGCAAGGAACTGGCAAATCGGGCGATCCCGCTGAAGACCTGGCTGCGCCATGGCGTCCCGATTGTCCAGAGCACGGATTACGGCCCATCGAGCGCCATGTTCACGATCTGGCAATCGATCGCCCGAAAGAACGGCTGGACGGGCGAAACGCTCGGACCTGAAGAGTCCCTTTCCAGGGAAGAGGCGATACGCATATACACGATTAACGGCGCGCGCCTCTGTTTCTGGGAGGAAAAGATCGGATCGCTGGAAAGAGGCAAACTTGCCGACCTGGTGGTGCTCGACCGCGATATTTTGACCTGCCCGCTTGACGATATTCGCACGACCAGGGTGATTGCTACGCTGGTCGGGGGGAAAGAGGTCTACGGTTCGCTCGATAGCCTGAGCTGGCAGTGAGCGCGGCCCCCCTGACCACTGAAAGGACTTGCTGGTATATGCCGCTGGTACTCGGTCTCGCGTCATCGCACGCCCCGTCGATGTTCGCCGATTTGAGAGACTGGCCCGCCATCTACGGGCTCCTCACGCGAGGCGAGCCGAAGGTGCCGATGTACGAAGAGGTGCTGGAGCGCTTCGTACCGGTACCCCAGCCGCCCGAAGCGAAGGAGGAAACTCCTCAAGTCCTCCGGCAGTACCTCGAGAGGATAGATCGCGCCTTCTCGATTCTTAGAGGCCAAATAGAAGCGCATCGGGTCGAGACCCTGATAATCTTCGGCGACGACCAGGGCGAGTACTTTCATCCGAGAAGCATGCCGGCGTTTTCTATCTTCGTCGCCGAAGAGATCGTTGGTACTCAAAGCCTCTATATCCTCGGAGAACCGGAGGAGCAGAGGCTGGTTTCAGCCAAATCGAATTCCAAATTAGCCCGCCATCTTCTCAGCTTCCTGGTCGAAGCCGGCTTCGACCTCTCGCGCGACGACGGCCGGAGGCCTGCCGGTCGGTTGAAGCGGGGCCTGGGACATGCCTTTTTCCACCCGCTTATTAAGCTCACGCCCAGCCTCGATATTCCGATCATCCCGTTTCATGTCAACGCCTACTTCAGGCCCATGCCGAGCGCCAGCAGGTGTTATGCTCTCGGCCGGGCGGTTGCCTGCGCGCTGGCGGATTGGCCCGAGCGGGTAGCAGTATATGCCTCGGGCGGCCTGTCGCACGACCCTTTGGGGCCGCGCTCGGGCTGGATCGATAAGAGCCTCGACCGCTGGGTGCTCGAAAGGCTGAGCGAGGGAAAAGGGGAGAGCCTCTGTAGCTTGTTCACTATCGACTCCGATGCCATGCGGGGCGGGACCGGCGAGATCCGAAGCTGGATCGTTGCTGCCGGCGCCTTCCACGAACGGCCGGCAACCGTCGTCGATTATATCGCGGCGCACCACGCCGTCACCGGACTGGCATTCGCGTACTGGCCAACAGAAGAAAGGAGCTAGAAGCTAGGAGCTAGGAGCTAGGAGAAAGAAGAGATCGATTATGCTCGATATTAATGGGGCAAATTATTTCGCGGTATTAACTTCTATTCGGTTAATTAATTAGGGGGCTAGGGAAAGGACCGGATCTGGGGGGACGGTGATGCAGGGGGGTGCGGCAAAAAGATTTGACGACCTTCTGGTCTGGAGGAAAGCGCACGAATTTGTCCTGAACGTCTATAAACTTACTTTATCCTTCCCCAGGCATGAGGACTATGGCCTTGCCCTTCAAATGCGCCGGGCTGCTGTTTCTATTCCGGCCAATATCGCAGAGGGATTCATGAAAAGAGGTAGACCCGATAAGGCGCGCTTCATGAATATTGCGCAGGGCTCTATAGAGGAATGCCGTTACTATCTGATCCTTACTCGGGACCTAGGCTATGCGAATACAGGAGAGCTGATCAGCGCACTTGAGGAGGTAGGCCGCATGTTACAAACTTATACCCGATCACTTCTTTCTCCTAGCTCCTAACTTCTAGCTCCTAGCTTCTAACTCCTAGCCCCTGCCCTCGCTCCTTGTCGGCAGTGCCTCTGGGTGCTAAGATTTAGCATGTGGGCGTTAGCGACAGGGAAAATCTGCTCGGCATGGGCCGGAGCGAACTCGGCGCGGTGGTCGCCGGCATGGGCGAAGCTCCTTTTCGCGCCCGCCAGCTTTACGTCAATATTTATCGCAACGGCGCGCTCGACTTTCGGGAAATGACCGACCTCAGCAAGGCTTTTCGCGCGCGCCTGGCCGAGCGCTATGCGATCGTTGCGCCAGCTATCGAATCGGTGTTCCGCTCGAGCGACGGCACGTGCCGCTACCTGCTCAGCCTGGCGGACGGATCGAATATAGAAGCGGTGCTCATACCCGATAAGGGCCGCCATACGATATGCATATCGACGCAGGTCGGCTGCGCAGTGGGCTGTCTTTTCTGCATGACCGCGCAGCTTGGACTGAAGAGGCACCTGACGGCTGGCGAGATCGTCGGCCAGGTCATTGCGGTGTGTAATGAGAGCGGCTTGCGCCGCGCCGGGCCGCAGCGGCTCAACGTCGTTATGATGGGAATGGGCGAGCCGCTGCACAACTACGACAACACGGTGAAGGCGCTGAGATTGCTGGCGGACCCCGAGGGAATGGCCATTTCGCCGCGCCGCATCACGCTCTCCACCTCGGGGTTTGCGCCGGCGCTCGAACGGCTGGCGCGCGAAGAGGTAGTGCCTAATCTGGCCATCTCGCTCAACGCCAGCAACGATGAGCGGCGCTCGCAATTGATCCCGATCAACCGCCGCTGGAACATCGAGCGGCTGATTGCTGCCGCGCGCAGAGCAAGCGGGCTTATAGGCGAACGACGCCGCATTACCTTCGAATATGTCCTGCTCGGAGGAGTCAACGATTCCGCCGAGGACGCGCGCCGCCTGGTCAACCTGATCAAGGGGTTGCGCGTCAAAGTGAATCTGATCCCCTGGAACCCGGATCCCGCCCTGCCGTTCCAGACGCCATCCGAGGAACGTATCGTTGCCTTTCAGCAAATACTGACAGACCATCATATAACCGCGACGGTTCGCAGGCCGCGCGGGCTGGATATCTCGGCCGCGTGCGGCCAGCTTGCGGCGAGAAGAACAGCGCGGCCCGACGTTCAGAACAGGATATCCGAGGAGGCGGCCCCGGCTTGACGGTCGATAGATACCTCAAGGTTGCGGTCGAAGCCGCGCGCCGCGCCGGTCGGCTCCTCTTACGTTATTCCGGCGGCGACGTCGCGGTTCGGCGCAAGGGGCCAATTAATCTGGTCACGCAGGCGGACCTCGATTCCGAGCGCGAGATAGTCGAGGTAATCAGATGGCATTTTCCCGACCACCAATTTCTTGCCGAGGAGGGCCGCTACCCGCAGCCGCGCTCGAGCTTCAGATGGATCATCGATCCGCTCGACGGCACAACCAACTTCGCCCATGGCTATCCATGCTTTTCGGTCTCCATTGCCCTCGAGGCGCGCGGGCGCGTTCTGCTCGGCGTCGTCTATCAGCCGGTGCTCGGCGAGCTGTTCACTGCGGTGCGCGGCGAAGGGGCATATCTTCGGCCAGGCGATTCGGGCAAAAAACGCAAAATAGCCGTCTCCCGAACGCGGCGCCTGGCCGAGAGCCTGCTGGCCACGGGCTTCCCCTACGATATCCATACGAACCCGGAAAACAACCTCGATCACTTCGCAAACTTCGCGTTCAGCGCGACCGCGATACGCCGCGCCGGTTCGGCCGCCCTTGACCTCTGCTACGTCGGTTGCGGGCGTTTCGATGGCTTCTGGGAGCTGAGGCTCTCGCCTTGGGACCTGGCCGCCGGCAGCCTGATCGTTATGGAGGCCGGAGGCCGCGTCACCGACTTTGCGGGAAATCGAGCAAGTATCTATGGCAGCGCCATCGTAGCCAGCAACGGCCTGATCCATAAGGAGATGCTCGAAGTCTTGACCAAGCGCCGGCCAATCGCTGCCAAGATAAAAGCTTTCAGCCGTCAGCCCTCAGCCGCAAGAGGGCAATGGAAGCTGAAAGCTGACGGCTGATAGCTGATCGCCGGTTGCTGTATAATGGGGGAGCATATGGGACTCAAGGAGAGGTTCGACGCCGAGATGGCGGAGGCCATGAGGGCCAAAGATGCGCTCAAGCTGAGCGTACTGCGCATGATAAAAACGGCACTCAGGCACAAGGAGGTGGAAAAGCGGCGCCCGCTGGAGGAAAGCGAGATACTGGCCCTGCTCAACACCCTGATAAAACAGCGCCAGGACTCGGTCGAACAGTTCGAAAAAGGGAATCGAACGGACCTGGCCGATAAGGAGCGGCGCGAGATCGAGATCATCCGCTCCTATATGCCCGCGCCGCTAAGGCGCGAGGAGATAGCGGCCGCTGTGGATGAAGCGATGCGCCAGCTCGGCGCGACCTCGGCTGCCGATTTCGGGCGGGTGATGAAAACAGTTATGGCGAAGCTGGCCGACCGCGGAGTCGATGGCCGGGCGGTAAGCGAAATCGTGCGCGAGAGGTTGCCTAAAACATGAGGGTCGCGGTGGCGAGCCTGCGCGGCGTTAAGGTCGAAGCGGCGCGCGAGGCGGTGGCGATGATAAGAGCGGACCTCGGCGTGGCGGAAGGCGATGTCGAGTATCTGTGGCGGGAGGTTAAACCCGATGTGCCCGAAACGCCCATTTCTCGCCACCAGCTCATGCGCGGGGCTAAAAGCCGGGTCGAAAGGCTTGCAGCCCTCGTCGAAGCCGATTATTATATCGGCCTGGAGGGTGGGCTCGACCTGGTGGAGTTCGACGGCGAGCGGCGGGTCTTTCTCCAGAGCTGGGCCTATGTGAGCGACGGGCAGGTCGGCTATTTCGGCGCAAGCGGAGCAATGGAGCTGCCTGGCCCGCTGGCGCGGGCGGTACTCGATGAGGGAATCGAACTGGGCGTGGCGATCGATAGATATGCCGGCGAGGCGGACGTGCGCAGCCGGCAGGGGTCATTTGGAGTGTTGACCAAAAACCATATAACCCGCAGACAATCGTTCGTGCTGGCCCTGCTCGCCGCCTTCGCGCCGTTCTACAATCGGCGGCTATATAGTGAGGAGCCGGGAGAAGGAGCTAGCAGTTAGGAGCTAGGAGATTAGCGGATGAGGCTACAGAAGCGGTGGTGGAACAATGGGTGAAATGAGAGGAGCAGAGAGATGCTGTTGCCTCTTGCCTACCTCGCCTTTCAGCACATGCATTTATTCTAGCTCCTAGCTTCTAGCTTCTCTTTAATATGGACGGCTTCGTTAGGAATGTCGGCTGGATCGAAGTGATCTGCGGCAGCATGTTCAGCGGTAAAAGCGAGGAGCTGATCCGCCGGCTGCGCCGCGCGCAAATCGCCCGCCAGAGGGTACAGATCTTTAAGCCTAAGATCGACCGCCGCTATGATTCTAACCAGATAGTTTCCCACAGCGAGATGCGCATCGAGTCGGAGTCCATCTCATCGGCGCGCGAGATCCTGGAAAAGCTCGACGACCGGACCGAGGTTGTGGGGATCGACGAGGCGCAGTTTTTCGACCAGGAGATCGTTGCCGTCTGCAACAAGCTCGCCGATATGGGCAAAAGGGTGATCGTTGCCGGCTTGGACCAGGACTATCTCGGTCGGCCATTCGAGCCGATGCCGCAGCTTCTGGCCATTGCCGAATACATCACTAAAACGCTGGCGGTGTGCGTGCGCTGCGGCAACCCGGCCAACCGCACGCAGCGCCTGATAGAAAGCAAGGAGAGGATCATCGTCGGCGCCGCCGATATCTACGAGGCGCGCTGCCGCCGTTGTCACGAGGTAATTTAAAGGCCGGGCATTGAGAGGAGATAAATGAGCACGACGGCTAGAGGGGGAGCCGCCGGCCTGAAGCTCTGTTCGCTTGCCCTGCTTCTGCTGCTCTGCCCGCAGGCGCACGCCTTCGAGCTGGTGGGCAGGATCGTCGCTCCCGGAGCAACCTTCGATCCCTCGACATCGATCGTCTTCACCCAGGCGGGGAGGTTGGGTTGGGTCGCCGACAGCGGCCGCAATCGCCTGTTCGGCTTCGATGCCGTGACCGGCCGGATCATCGCCACGGCTGAATTCAGTTCGCCCGGCTCGCTCTCGGCCCTGCCCAACGACCAGAGAGTCGCCGTCCCGAGCCTCGATTCGAACACTCTCGCGATCGCTCTGTTCGATCTTTCCAGCGTGCGAAGGATCGAATTTCCTCAACCGGTGGCATTCGCTCCCTTCAACAACATCGTCTTCAGCAGCGACGGAAGCCGCGGCTTCATCGCCGATCATGGCTTCGATAATTTGATCGCCTTCAGCCCGGTCTTCGGCGGGATGATCGGCGCGGTCTCGCTCGGGGTGGGCTCGGACCCGGGGCGCATCGCCATATCGTCCGACGGGTTGATCGCGGCCCTGCACACGGGCGCGTCCGCTCGCGCGATCTCGATCATAGATTCGCGCTCGCTTCTCGTGAGCAGGATCAGCCTGCCCAACGCGCAGTTTGCCCCGTTCAATAACATCGTCTTCGCGCCTTCCGGCAACCAGGAACTCGGGTTTGCCTCGTCGTTTGGCAGCAACGAGGTGATCGTATTCAACCCGCGCACGCGCGATGCGGCTGCCATACCGGTCGGTCGAGGGCCGACTGCGCTGACGCTTTCGCCCGACGGCCGCAATCTGGCGGTGGTCAACGGCCTTTCCGGTTCGGTCTCGTTCATCGATCCCGTGCTGCTGCGCATACGGCGCACCGTGACGCTCCCCATATTTCAGCTCGACGCTTGGAACAACGTGGCCTTCTCCGCAAATGGCCGCATAGCATATATCGGCTCGGCCTTTACCGATGAGGTGCTGGCGCTCGAGGTCGATTCCGGACGGATTCTGGCCCGAATTGCCGTCGGGCGCAGGCCCGAGCAGGTTGCGGCCAATTTCGCAGCGCAGCTGCTTTTTGCCGTAAATTCGGGGGAGGGGACGGTATCGGCCCTGGCCTTTGCCCTCCGTTTTCCGCTCATCCGCCACGCTCCTGGTTCGGAGTTCACCGGCCTGGCCCTCGCTAATCCGGAGCCGTCAGCGCAACTGGTCAACTTAACAGGCTTTTCCAATTCGGGGGCGCTGCTTAGCGACCAGCGCATCGTCAACCCGCTCCTGATCGAGCTTCGGAGCGGCCGGCAGATCGCGCGACTTGCCGACGAACTGTTCAGCCTCCCTTTTGCCGTGGAAGGATGGGCGCGCGCCACCAGCCTCGACGGCACAGCACACGGCTTCATGGTCATCGGCGATCTAGGCACATCGCTTTCCGGCCGGCTCGATGGGGCCGCCGCGAGCGGCCTCGCCGATTCGAGTCTGCTTTTTAGCAGGTCGCTTCAGGTCAGACGGCTCGGCGCCTCGGCCCGCGCCGAGCTGCACATAGTGAACTGCGGCTTCGAACCTAACGCCGTGCGCCTGGCGCTGCTCAACGAGCAGGGGAGGGAACAGACAGCCAGGAGCCTGGTCCTCCGGCCGCTCGAGAAAATCTCGGGCACCGTGAGTTCGATTTTCGATGTTACCAACCCGCCTGGCGCAGGCCGGATCGAAGTTAGAGGATCGCAGCCGATGGTCGGGCTCGAAGTTATCTCGACCGACGAGGCCCTCTTTATGCTTCCGGCGCAGCCGGCGCGCGGCGCGAACAGGCTTTATTCCGCACACCTGGCTAGCGGCCGGGCGGGCGGAGAGCAATTTTTTACCGAATTGAGTCTCATCAATATCGGGAGCGAGGCAGCGACATTCGAGGCTGTAATGCTCGCCGACGACGGGTCGATAGCCGCCCGCTCTCCCGCGGCCCAGCTCGCAGCGGGCGAGCAGATCACTGTGACGCTCGATCAGCTTTTTGCCTTTCCCCCTGCATCCGTGGACAGCCAGCTCCGCTCGGGCTCGCTGGTGGTTCGCGCCTCGCGTCCGAGCCTGATCGGAGACCTCCTGTTCGGCGACGCCCGCGCCGGCAGCTTCTTATCGGCGCTCCATCTTGCCGCCGCGCCGGCCCGTCGCATTATCTTTTCGCACATAGCCGAGGGCGAGGTGTCGGGGTTGAGCTTCTTCACCGGCATCGCCCTTTTCGCCCCGACCGCCGCAGCCGGCGTCGAGCTATCGGCCTTCGCCAGCGATGGGGCCCTTATCGGCCGCAGCTCCTTTTCGCTTCCGTCGGGCGGGCGAAGCTCCAGGATATTGCGCGAATTCGTTGCCGGGGCGGTGGGTAGGGTTGGAGGGTTCGTGGAGGTGGCTGTTTCGGGGGAGGGGGCCGTTGGACTCGAGCTTTTCGGCACGGTCACGCCCATCGGCTTCCTGGCCGCGGTCCCGCCTTAGCTTTCTACCTGCCCGAAAGACCAGCTTGCATTCCAGAAGATATGCCTGAGCTGTCGCATCTTTGTGTAAGGATTCGTTGACAGCCGGCTGCGTTTGGATTATAAAAGAGACACCTGTCGAACGAGCAGTAGTGTCGCGCGATCAACCACTGGCGGAGAAGCGGCGTGCTTGGCCAGGGCCGTCGTAGCCTCGGGTCTCCTGAATTTTGGAAAGAGGCGGATCGGATTTTGGGCCCGGCCGAAGTCTATACTGCTGGGGTAGAACTATTCCGGCAGGGCTCTCCCCCTCGGCAGGTATACCTGATCCGGCGTGGCCTGGTCAAACTGGTAGCTTTGGGAGCGAGCGGCAGTGAGACGATCCTCGGCCTGCGCTACTCGGGCTGGATGCTTGGAGCGTCGGCAGTGGTAATACGCGAACCTTATCCCGCCACCGGGATAACACTGACCGATTGCAACCTGCATCGCATTGAGGCTAATTCATTCCTGCGCCTCATCGCAACCAATGCCAGGTTCTCCTGGCACCTCCACGAGATGAACAGCCGTGAGATTTACGATCAGGTGATGCAGCTGACGGCCCTCATAACGCTCTCTGCTCGCGAGCGGCTCGAGCATTTGTTATGGGAATTGGCTGCTGAGCAGAATGCCGGGGAGCGTGGGGGTGGAATACGGCTCGAGGTGCCGTTGAGGCAGCGAGAGATAGCGCAGCTTGTCGCAGTGAGCCCGCAGTATCTCAGCATTTTGCTTAACCAGTTGGAGCAGGCTGGACTGATCCGCAGGCGCAAGGGTTGGATAATTGTTTCCGATCCGCAAAGGCTTTGGCACCGGAGCGATATTTAGGGGAATTAACATTCGACTGCCCTCGATAACCGATCCGAACTCGTTCGGACCGAATTAATCTAGCTGAAGATCGAACTTCAAGTAGTTGAATGACATGCGAAAACCCAATTCAATATAATCGAAGCCTGTTAGACAACGCCGGGGGTTAGGTAGTAGGTAAAGAAAAACAAGCAAATCGGGAGGTTATTATGCAACTTAAGAGGCTTCTCGTTAGGTCACGACTTTGGACAAAGTCGATTCCTGTAAGTCTAATGAAATCATCACAGGTTCCCGAAGGGGGAGGGGGTCTTATAAGCT
>FWPU01001622.1_pt1 | contig 66587 bp, 57 predicted proteins | sample 2228361 | NCBI WGS metagenome assembly FWPU01 (sample SAMEA103939777, study PRJEB20133) | metagenome
AACCCGGTGAAGGTGCTTACGTCCGGCCTGGAGGCGCGGGCGGCACAGCCTTTCTTTGAACAAGGCCGGTGGAGGTGCGAGCAGCGCGTCGCGTGGTGGCACGGTTACGGCGGCGAGCGGTTTTGTATTTTCGGACATTACTCGCGGCGGCTGGTGCCGCGAGCGCAACGGACGGACGACGTGTTCAACGGCACGGACCCGCTGGCCCTGCTCGCCGGCGGGCGGGCCATGTGCATCGATTATGCCGTGGCCAGCCGCTGGCAAATGCGTTTGGCAGAAGCTGGCGGCCCCAACGAGAAGCTGCCCCTGGCGGCCCTGCGCTGGCCCGAGTGCGAGCTGGTGTTCGAGGACGGCCGCACTAATGCATTGAGGAACAACTACGATCGACAGTGGCACACCCCGTAGCTGCGGCATCCTGCCGCACGCGCCACAGCCGCACCGGCCCGACCTACGCAGATCCTGGACTGCCTCCGCCAGCTCGCGGCATCCTGCCGCAGACACCGTAGCCGCACCCGCCCGAGTGCGGGCCTCGCGTGCCAACGGGGCATCCATCCATCTTCCCTCCCGTTGGCGGCCCTCGCGGTTACCCGACGGCGCTCTACGCGAAAGCGGCTATCGGAGGCGAGCAGCCGCACCCGCCAGCGTGCTCAACGGCTAGGTTCGCCCTACCGCCAGTCGAGCACGCGGAACACGCCCTTGCGATCCTTGACCTGCTGAGGGAGCGCGAGCAGCTTATCTCGGAACACGCTCAGCAGCAGCCCCGCACCGAACAAGATCGCACCGACCACGGCGATGATGGTGGCCACTGCGTCCAGCCGGTCCCACGGCACGTAGAACAGCAGCGTGACAAAATACAACGAAACCAGTGTGGCGCCCGTAACAGTGGTGGCCCTGATCTGGAACAGAAGCCCTATGGCCAGCAGCAGCACGGCGGTCGCCAGAAACCCCAGTTCATTCAGCAGCAGAAACTCGTGGCGGCTGCGGTCGACGAGAGCGGCGATGGCCGGCGGAGCGCCCAGCAGGATGCTTCCCAAGAGGAGTCCGAGAGACACCATGTCGCTTTCCTCCTCCCGCTCCCGCATCCAGCCCACATGGGCCGCCACTAGGAGGAACAGTCCGCAGAGCATGCTGTAGATCTCCAGCTTCTGCAAGGGGGTGAGTGTGCTGACCGCCGTAATCCCGAAAAACACTAGCGCGCCCTGCGCGACGGATGTCACCACGTACCAGCGCCGCCACGCTGGGTGGCGTACCAGCCATACGGCGCCGAGTGCGATTAGGCCCATTGCCGCAAACAGCCCCACCTGGTACCACTCTTTCAACCTGCTCGTCACCAGCAGGCTTGTGCCCAAGAACACCGCGCCCACTTGCGCCAGGGACACAAGCGCGTTGGCACTCCGAAACGCTGCCTCTGCCGTGCGGACCGCCTGGTATTTCTCCAGCAGCGCAAGACGGTAGACGACCATCAACCCCAGTCCAGCCAGGGCGAAGGCCAGAGTGTAGTACTCGGTGTCTACGCGCCACCAGTTGAGCGCCTGCCAAGCGGCACCGCAGGCGGCCAAGGCGCAGGCCTCCACCGTCCATACCCTTTTCTGCCACAGGCTGGCTAAGAGGTAGAATATCGCCGCCTCGGCGAAGAATAGCGCCAGGATGAGGTTGAGCGTTTTCGCGCGCTCCTGCACAAAGCCCTCAAATGCCGAGGCCAGGCTCGAAACCAGCATCACAGCCGTGGCAGCATGCGCGACCAGCTCCAGAGAACGCGACTCTTGTCCCTCAGGATATGCCCGGGCCGCCACGAGGTACGCTATCGGCACGAGCATCAGCCAGGGCGCATGCTCACTCCAGCTCTCCAAACCCAGTACGACCAACACGGCCGTTGCCGCCACCATAAGTGCAGCCGCAGAGCCGAAGAAGTATATCGTCACTACACCGGCACGCTCTTTGCGGTGGACGTAAGCGCCCACCCGGCAAGCAGCCGCCGCCAACACCATGGCACCTACATAAGTCCAGCCCGGCGGCGACTGCGCCCAAACGCTCTTCAAGTCGAGGCTCACGGCTCGCAGATAAACAACCAACCCCAGTGCGGTGGCCGTCAGTGGTAGCAAGGCCCCGAACAGCGGGATGGCTCGAGACACCGCCTGCTTGCCTTGCAGCCGGCTGCTAAGCATGTTGACCAACAAAGAACTGACCGCCAGTACGGCAATCAGAGCGTCCAGGGCGCGAATGTTCAGCATCTCCAGTCCCAGCACCAGCAGCCAGACGAGTGTCAGCGGGGCTACGTGCAGGTAAACTCCCACGCGCCGTACGACGAGGTCCGAGTAAATATAGGCATACGTACCTGCTGCCACCAGGGCCAACGCCAACCAACGCAGCTCGTCTACGATCGGCGAAGGGCGGGCCCCCCACTGCTGATACCACTCCTTGAACACCGGCTCGTACAGCCAATTGCCGGCAATCTGGGCTCCCAGTACTAACAGCAAACCGGCCCCCAGCAGGGCATGGCCAGACCAGAAGAAGGCCAGGCCGAATCGCCTTCGGCTGAACGGCCCCTCCCCCTCCGGGAATGCCCGCTCGGTGTGTATGGCCAGCAGCCCCAGCACGACCAACGTCGTGGCGGGAGCGGCGATTTCCCAGAACCTCCCCGCCGGCCCTGCTAAGAACAGCATGGCTGTCAGCGTGACACCCCCCACGAACACGTAAACGAACAACTCCTCTCGCAGCGCTAGGGCCGACGCCGCGTACAGCGCGCTCACAACAACTGCGGCCACCCACAGGTGGCCCTCCAGCGTGATCAGACTGTTCGCGTGGTAGTACCAGAGGTTAAGCGGCATTACCAGGCAGGCCATCAACGTCAATGCACGGCCGGCCAGACGATAGCGCGTGCGCAGCAAAAACCACCAGCCGGTTCCCAGGGCCGTGGCGTTCAATACCCCCAGGCCGACGGCCACCACCGGCGGCGTGAAAAACTCGTTGATCCACAGCAGGATCACAAGCCCCGTTACCATCAGCGCCCCACCGAGCGCCAGGAGCACCTGTATGCTGTGCGGATCGAGCAGAATCTGCATGACGCTACGCCGAGGTTTTTTGGGGCGCGGCGGCCTGGGAGGGGCTTGCCCGCCGCTCAAGACACCTGGGGTATGTTCCCAAGCCCCGCCCCAAGCCTCACCCGCGGACGTGGTTGCCGGTCCCCTCCCTTGAGGACCAGGGGCCGACGCTGCTTGGGCAAATCCGCCGGGTGTACCCGCTTGGTGCTCCTCGGCCGCACCGGCGGGCGGGTCCCCACTCGTCGAGCTGGCCGCGGCCACCAGTTCTGCATCTAGTATCTCTGACCGCTTCTGCGGCGTAATCTGTCGCTTGAGGGCGGCGATGCGGCCGGACACGCTCGCCAGCAGCCCGTGCATCTGGGCAAGGTTGAGCACGCCCTGATTTCCCAGGCGCTTTACCTCATGCTCGACGAACAGCCAGAGTGCCAGTTCTCGCGCTGGCCCCGTCTCGCTCCCAAGCGGCCTGAGTGCGGAGTGGCCATGAAAGGGCGATCCATGGCTCCGCGCCTCAAGTGCCCGTGTCTGCCATGCAGCATATTGATCAACAATAATTGCCAGAGAAGAACTGCTCACCATGCCCCGAGCCGACCACACGTTGAATTGCTGTGACGCAAACTCAATCGCTTGAAGGAGATCTGACCAGTCCGCCTTTGCCTGTTCTATGTTGCCAGCCATGCTCGGATCCCTTGGCTACGAGACGGTATGGTGCGTGGTTTAGTCCCCGGCCCCCCTAGACTAGGCTCCAAGCGTGCGCGGATATAACGCGGAGGCTGGAGCTATGCACAAATAATTTCTCTCTCGGCTCTTGCCCGCGACACCATGGGCCCCTCGCTTGGACGGGGGCGCCGTTTGGTGTGCTAGTCGCTAAGGGAGGGAAAAGATGGGCCCCTCGCTTGGAGGGGGCGCCTACCAAGGGCCAATGGTTCCCGGCAGAAAACCGGAATTGCTGCTGGAAAGCGCGAACCTTTTTACGGAGAATACGTCTAAGGCACAGAGTCTGGGGGTATTCCCCCGGCGGCCCCGGTTTGGGGCAGCCGCCCGCGAAGGCGGGCAGAAGATGAGTTCTCTCCTAACCGCGCGCGAAGCGCAGGAAGCTTGCCATGCGTTGCCACGTCGCTCAACCGAACCATTGCGTCGCTCTTGGGACTCGCCAAGACCGGCTCGTGGCCGGGGTGAGCGTGCGCCAGGCCACGCTGTGTTCGCGCAGCGGTTTCGTCAAGCGGTTCGGCCAGTTGGCCACGTTCGGCTGGTGCTATGCCGGCGGCCGGTCCCCTGTGGCGGCCATGCCCGCTGCCATGGTGGACATGCGCGCGACCATACCTGTGGCCGTACGCATGCGCGGCATGGTTCCCGCTGAGGGAAGGCGGCGCGAAGTTGCATCGCGCTAGCACGGCGTAAAGCCGTCTGTTGCGATTGGCCCTCGCTTCTGGCGAGGGCATGTCCCACTTGGCCCTTCTGCCATGGCCCATACCGTGCGTCGTGCGCTCGGTTTTGTGTGCGCGTGGCGTCAACGCAAGGAGAGAATCGTGACTCAGCAGCTCCAATCTGCTCACGCCCCTATCGCCCCGGCGCACTTGGTGCGCGCGGCCCAGGCGGGCGACCGTGAGGCGTTCGGGGAGCTGGTACAGCGCTTCGAGAGGCCTCTGTTGGCTGCCGCCGTGCGCCGGGTGCGTAACCATGCCGAGGCCCAGGATCTGGTGCAGGATGTGTTCGTCATGGCGCTGCGCAAGATCGGCCAGCTTCGCCATCCGGAGGCTTTCGGCGGTTGGCTGCGCACGATTCTGCGGCGGTTGGCCATCAACCGTGCGCAGCGGAAGGCTGCCTGCGTTTCGACCGACGACAGCGTGTTCGAAGCAAAGTGTCCGGACGGCTGCACGCCTTTGCAGTCGGTTCTGTACCAGGAGGCTAGTCAGAAGCTATATGCCGGACTGGCTCGACTAAGCGAGCTGGACCGGCAAACGCTGGAGGCCTTCTACATTCGCGGCCAGTCCATCAACGAGATGAGCAAGGCGTTCGAGTCTCCCGAGGGCACGATCAAGCGGCGACTCCACGTGGCGCGCAAGCGCCTCGCTCAGGAGTTGCAGGGATTGGTGACGGCCTGACGCCGCGCGGGAAGGTGCACGTGCGGCAACGGGTACCCGATTGGGCTGCTCTCCGCCAGAGGTGCGTGCCAGACGCGGCGCGGGAAGGTGCACGTGTGGCCGCCGTGGCACCCAACGTGACGAGGTTGCACCCTATCAGCCATCGGGCTGGGGATGCGTCTGGCTGGGGCGGCATGCAGCAAGCAGCCGCCCCGGCCGCTTTTAAAGGTTGCCTTAATCCCCCACAAACGGCATCAATGCCATGAAGCGCGCCCGCTTGATGGCCCGCGATACGGCGTGCTGGCTGGCCGCCGTGCAGCCGCTCTTCCGCCGTCCGATGATCTTGCCCTGCCGCGTGACGAGCTTGCTGAGCAATTCCAGATCTTTGTAGTCGACGTACATGGGCCGCGGCCGCTTGCCGTCAACAAAGACTGGATCCTTCTTCTTCGCACGCGTAGCGGCCCGCAATCGCTTCTTGGCCGCTGAACTGGGCTTTGCCGGCTTGGTTCTGGGTGCAGTGCTCATGCGTCTGTGTACCTGGTCTTTTCCCCCGGCCCGATAGCGGGACCGGACGCCGAGAGTTAAACTCGAAAGGTAATCGCCTCGATCGTGCTCGGTTGAGTTGTAAGAACTGGTATGATACACATTCAATGGCGGCGGGTCAAAGCGGCTCGCCGCTGGTGCTTGTATTCTCCGCTAGCTGTAAATTGGCTGACCAATACCGTTTAGAACGCTTTCGCCGCCGCGTGTGTCTGGCACTGGCGGCCCTGTGGATGCTGTGCCTGCTGGCCGCGCATCCGGCGCTTTGGGCAGAGGGCCGCAGTTCCGCCGCTCAGCGCGGCGTACGTAGAGGCACACAACCGCCACCGGCAGAATGGGACCAGGATCTGTTGGATTTGTTCTTCGACGATGCCCGCGCCCATCTCGGGCCGGGACAGCCAGGCGGCTCGTCGAGCCAGCCCGCCGGCCAACCGACTGCGGCGGCAGGGGCGTCGGAAGAGGACGGCACGCCCGACCTCGGCAGCGGTTTTGCTTGGTCGGCACTCATCAGCCGCAACACCCTGGAAGATGAGATCAAGGCCCATGTGCAGCCAACGGCTGAAGCCACAAGTACTCCCAGCCAGTTCAAGGGGGGCGGCAACCGCCCGTGCCGCACGAGCTTCTCGGTTGTGGCAGCGATGTTTAATGTTATTGCCCAATTCGACGGCGATGTGCGCTGGAAGAAAGATGCCGCCGCCCTGCGCAGCCTGTTTGGGCGTGCAGGCATGAACTGCAAGGTGGGTACAGATAACTCGTTCAAAGAGGCTCAGTTGCGCAGCCAAGATCTGGCAGAACTGGTCCGGGGCGGCAGCATCGAGCTGCCGAAGGTCGATCCAGACCTGCGCTGGGCCGACATCGTGAACCGCCCGCCGCTCATGGTTCGCTTAGAGCAGGCGCAGGACGCACGCCTCAAGGTTTGGCTAGCCAATGCGGGGGAGTTCAACAAGAACAAGGACGCAGTGCGTCACGAGGCCCAGATCATCGCAGCGCTCGCGCACATCATCCAGGATCCGAGCTTCGAATACGCAGACGACGATACGTATCTGGAATACGCCGTGGAGGTGGAAAAGCAGGCCCGCGAAATCGCAGAGGCTGCCCAGAACAACGACTATCAGCGGGCCAGTGCCGCCTATGGGGCCCTTTACAAGGCATGCACCACCTGCCACGAGGGCTACCGCACCGGCTAGCTGAGCGGGCCCTCAGCCGCGTTTCCACGCCCCTGCGGAATCTGCCGGCACGTGCCGTTAACCAAAGATTCTGTCTCGACGCGCCTTCTGCCAGGCGAGCTTCTCGGCCTGGGTCATGCGCTTGAAGTCTGGCGGCGCATCGTTCGCCTGCGCACGCCGTGCTACCGTGGTTTTCGGCTCGGCCGAAGCCGCGCCGCAGGATGGCGAGCCGGCGTTGGCAATGGCGCCCTGCGCCGCGCCGCAGTCGCATGCGCTGCCTTGTGTCCCACCGCATGGGCAGCGAGCGGTGCCAGCAGCCTGGGCAGCGCCGAGGGTCGCCGGCATGCCTGCAGTTTGGCCAGACGGTATGGCACCGGGCACGCTCACGCTGGTGCCGCCATAGCTCATGATGCCTGTTTGCAGCACCAGGTCGTCCTCAAGGCTCCTATGGGGGCGAATGCCCAGCTTGCGAAGCACGCCGTGGTATGCCCGCACCGCCTCCTCCGGGCTGATGAGGCGATCGACAATCAGCCGCAGAAACTCGATGAACGCAAGCTGGTGTTCGGCGTTGTTGATCTTCCGGCCGAAGAGGGCCACGCGTGCGCCGTACTTTTGGGCCTCTGCCAGCAGTTTGAAGGCGTCATAGGTTGTACCGGCGCTGCCGCCCAGAATTCCCACCACCAGGTGCGGGTCGTAAGAAACGAGTTCTTCCATGGCCTTGGGGCCATGATACACGACCTTCAGAAAGAGCGGGCGTGCAGCACCTGAGACGCCGGCCAGGGTGCGGACGATGCAATCGTTGACGAACGCGGGCACCTGTTCGGGCGACAGGTCAAGCGGCGCATTGGGGTCGAACACCTCCAAGAAGTGGCGAAAGCCTTTGCGTTCTGCTTCTTGGCGGAAGCGAGCATAGGCCTCCAAGCTCGCCAGGTCTTCTACGAGCCGGTTGTTGAAGGTAATGCTGTACAGGCCGAGGTTCGCGCCGTGTTGGCGCTCATCCGGGCGGCAGTCAATGTGCCCGCACTGAATATGGTCGAGCGTGGCGGAGCGAAAAGGCCGGGACGGCTGCTGCACGTAAGCCCCGCCGCGGACTACGAATATGTCGCTAGCATCGTTGGCCCGCGCCGCCGGCGTGACGTGGCTACGATCGAAAAGCCGCTCTTCGATGGTGAGGATTTGGTTCGTGCTGGCCGACATGAGCATGATGTCCACGACGCCTTGTCGCACGACCTGGCGGATCTGCTCGCGGTACTCGGCCAGCGTACGCAGCCTCACCTCGCCGGCATGCATCTCGGGAGAGCGGCCGGGGGCGCCGATGCCCAGGGCCATGTCGGCATCTTTGGCGTCGGCCAGGATGAAGTCTTTGCATCCCGATGGATCGGCGTGAATGGCGGCAAGTTTGCGGTCGAGAGATTTTTCCATGGCTCACCCGCACGTTTCGTTCAACAGGGCAACACCCGCGCACAGGCGCATTGCGACGAACCAGGACGCATCCACCTGAGCGACTGAAGTTTGCGCCGCCGGAACTGCGTGGCTGGTACCGCCGGCGTTCTCTGCATGTCTCTTCGCAACACAACGCCAGCCTCAAGAAATGGTCAGCTCGCTGCGGCCGTTTGCCGGGCTAGCACCTGTTCGATGGTCTGCCGTAACACCTGGCCGCTCTTGGCAAGCCCCTGCACCTCCTTGGGCCACAAGTCGATCTCGTGCGTGGCCAGAATCCCTTTGCGGCCCACCACGCTAGGCACGCTGATCGCCACGTCTCGCAAGCCGTAGCAGCCGTTCTGCACGCTGGAAACGGGCAAGATCCGCCGGCGATCCAATGCGGCGCTCTCGATAACCTCTGCAATCGCCACGCCCACCGCAAAGCCGGCGCCGCCCTTGAGCTTGATCACCTCGGCCCCGGAACCACGGGTACGTGCGAACACGTCTGCGGCCGCAGCGGCGTTCCAACCGGGGAACCGGTCGAGCGGCAGCCCGCCCACCGTGGCGCTCGACCAGATAGGCACCATGCTGTCCCCATGCTCGCCCAGAATGAGTGCGTTCACCTGCGTGGGCGGCACACCCAGGCGGCCGGCAATCAGGCTGCGAAAACGCAGCGTATCCAACTGCGTCCCCAGGCCGAAGACCTGCTGCTGCGGCAGGCCCAGCCGCTTGGCGGCCAGGTACGTGAGCACATCGACCGGGTTCGAGACGACAAGCACCAGGGCATCTTGCCTCAGGCCTGCACGCTGCATTTCTCCCAGGATGTTCAAGAAGAGTTCGACATTGCGGTTGATCAGGTCCAGGCGGCTCTCATCGGGCTTGCGCCGCAACCCCGCGGTGATGCACACCAGGTCGCTGGTGGGAATGTGGTCATAGCCTCCGGAGACGATGACCTGGTCGGCGACCGCGCTGGCCCCATGCCAAAGATCCAGGGCCTGGCCCGCGGCGGCTTCGGGATTGGCGTCCAGGAGCACGATCTGGCGCACCACGCGGCCAAGCTGGAGCGCAAACGCGGCGCAAGAGCCTACAAGCCCGGCCCCGCCGATGATGGTGACTTTCATGTTCGATATCCTTGTGATGCGTTTGTGTGCTTGAGCCGGCCTGCGGGCTCCTCAGCGGCCGGCCAGTGCGGCCAGCACCCGGTCTGTAATGGCCTGAACAAGTGCTTCTTCGTCAAGCCCGTTGGTATGGGCGGCTGCCGGCGGCGATTCCCCTGAGCCAGCCGTTTCGGCAGACGCAGCAGATAAACTTTCCGGAATTGTGGACACTGCCGGCCTGCCATCGCCATTCGCCGTGGGACAAGTCGGTGCTGGAAAAGCCCGCCGGGCCACGCCCGTCTCTGCCCAGGTACCACGAAACACGTCGTTGGAGCACAGGTCGCAGTTCTCCAGACCCAGGTCGATGCGAGCATCCGAAAAGCCCAGGCGGCGCTTCAGATCCAAAAGCTCTTTCGTCTGCTGGGGCGTAAAGTACGTAATGTTGCCCAACTGCTTGGCTAAGAGCAGGATGCGGCAGTAGGCATCGAGGATCTCCGTCCACCAGTAGGCTTTTTCCAGCGTCTCCCCGTAGCTGACGGTGCCGTGGTTCGCCAGGATGATCACGTTCGTCTTGTTGACGAAGGGTAGCACGGTGTCAGCGAACGCTTGTCCGCCGGGCGTTTCGTATCGCGTGATGGGCACGTCTCCCAGGAATACTTCGACCTCGGGGAGCACGCACTGGGGGATCGGCTCGCGGGCGACGGCGAATGCGGTAGCATGCGGCGGATGGCAATGGACGCAGGCCTTGACGTCCGGCCGTTCGCGCATGATGGCCAGGTGCAGGAGCACTTCGCTGGTGCGTTTGCGCGTACCGCTGAGCTGATTCCCCTGCATGTCCACCGAGCAGATGTCTGCCGGCTGCATGAAGCCCTTGCAGATCATGGTGGGCGTGCAGAGCACTTCGTTTTCGCTGATGCGGTAGGTGATGTTGCCGTCGTTGGCGGCGGCGAAGCCGCGCTGGTAGACGCGGCGGCCAATCTCGCAGATTTCTTGCTTGATGCGGTGGATATTCATAGTAGAAAAAGCCATTTGTTTGCAGCCTGCCGGGCAAGAGGGGGGCGAATCTCAGGGCGGCGGTTGGACATCGACGCGATCCAGGATCGCTGCGCAGTAAGCGTCCACCGGTTTGTAGTCGGGGAAGAAAGGTTGAGCGGCCTCGACGCCCTCGCTGAAGGCGACGCGGCAGCCAACGCCCGCACCCAGCTCATCGAGCAATACCAGTGCTTCACCGGCGTACGGTGCCCCCGCCAGCTCGTCCCAGGTAAGCGGTACGGCGAGCCGATATACGTGGCCGGCCAGCAAGGGATGTGCACGATTGAGTGTGACGCTGCCGATAACCTGTGCGATACGCATGGTCAGCCCTCCTCGTGCCGCAGCTCATCGGGACATGCTCGGCTGGCCGCCGTGGCATACCACTGCACAAAGCGGTGCAGTGCGAACGCGCTCCAACCAGCCGGATCCAGCACCGCCATGTTCGCGGCCGCTTCGGCAACAGCGCCTTGCGCGTCTGCACCTCGCTCGATCACGACCGCGCGCACGCCCGCGCGACGGTTTGCAAGACATGCCCCTAGATAAGGACGTGCCGTGAGCAGCATGCATCTGCGGCCGCCGCGGCCCGCATGGTCTGCCAATTCTTCTACGGTCTGCCGCAAGCCCGCGCGTGCCAACTGCTCCACACCCACTCCCGCCGAAGCTAGGGCGGAAAGCAGGCCGCTGGCAGCCCAGTTCGTCTCGGCCACGCCCAGCACGAGCACCGCCGCCTGAGAATGCGACGCAGCCGTCTGGCGGCGCACCAACACGGCACCCGCCTCGCGCACAAGATCGTTCGCAGCAGGCGTGACAACCGCTCGTTGCGGTATGTGCACCTCCTGCACGCCCTCGAGGCGGCCTGAGAGCGATGCTGCCGTGATCACCTGTTCTTGCAGTTCCAGACGACGCGAAACGTGTTTGCAACCGCAGGTCTGGCCAGAGGACTTACCGCCTCCGCAACCGCATGCCTCCGGGCCGACGCCGGCAACCGCGCCGGATCCCGTATCGGCTGCGGTTCCGGCACCCCCACGAGCAGCAGTGGTGGCCGCCACGGTGCCCATCGCGCCGGGTGCCGCAGTGCCCATCGCGCCGGCCAGCGTACGGCCCGCGGCTGTCGCCGGCGAGCTGCCGGAGGTGCCGGCTGCGCTGCCGTCCGCACGCTCGCTCCTGCCCTGCCCACAGCTACATGCTGCTGCGGCGCCATTCTTGCACGTATGTGCCGACTCGGCTGCATTCGGCGCCAGCATGGCAGCGAGCCGTTCTGCAACCTCGCGTACGATCGCGTCCACGTCGATTGAGGGGCGGTTCATGGGTCTTGTATCCCCACCACGCTCCAGCGGATGGGGGTCTGGTCGCTGCCCACTAGGGCACGTGTACCTCGCCCGTCGCTGGAGATGACCACCATATCGCCGCGCCCCGCACCGAGCGGGTCGATGGCCAGAAGCGGTTCGCCATCCGGCGTGCGGCCGTCGTTCTGTAGACACTGCACCACGAGCAGCTTCCACCCGGCAAGCGTAGGATGCCGCACGGTGCTGGTGGCTGTGCCAATGACCTTTCCCAATTGCATGGCGTCTGGCTGGGTGGGACGGTTACGGTTTGCCCAGGATGCGAAGGTTGTCGATCATCGAGCACCGCCGCTCACGCGTGAAGGTAAGCGGCGTGGTGACGCCCTCGCCCGTGGGCGTGGCGATGGAGAAAGACAGGTAGCCCTCGCCTCCCAGGCCCAAGCCGGCCATAGAGGGACCGTTCTTGACGAACAGCGTGGTGTCCAGGGCACGGCCCATGCGGGTCATGTTGTCCACGTTCCGAGAGTGGATGATGGCCGTGTGGCGGAAGCCGTGTTCGTAGAACCTGGCCTTCTCGATGGCCTCGTCCACGTTGCGAACCCGCACAAAGGGCAGAAAGGGCATCATCTGTTCGACGGGGACAAAGGGGTTGGATTCGTCCGTCTCGCCAAAGAGCAGCTCGGTATTGGATGGCACGTTCTTGCCGATGGCCCGGGCGAGCACGGCCGCGTCCTGTCCGAGAAAGTCCTTGTGCGGCACGTCGTGCTTTTTTTCTCCTTCGCCCACGCTGGTGATGCAGCGGGCCGTCAGTGCCTCGACCTCGCGTGCGTTCAGCCGCACGGCGCCGGCCCGCTCCATGGCGGCCAGCAGCTCGTCGAAAATCTCCGCTACCGCGAACACTTCCTTCTCGCCGATGCACAGCAGGTTGTTGTCGTACGCGGCGCCCTGGATGATGCACCGCGCGGCCCGGTCCAGGTCGGCCGTTTCGTCCACCACCACCGGAGGATTGCCCGGACCAGCCACAATCGCCCGCTTGCCGCTGTTCATCGCGGCACGGGCCACGGCAGGCCCCCCCGTCACGCAGATCAGGGCAATTCCCCGATGCTTGAAAATGGCCTGTGCCGTCTCCAACGTGGGCTCGGCAATCAGAGAGATGATGTTGTCGATCCCCAGATCGCGGTAAATCGCTTGGTTGAACCGGCGCACTCCCTCGGCCGCCACACGCTTGCCGCTGGGATGCGGATTGACCACCAGCGTGTTGCCGCCGGCAATCATGCTGATGGCGTTGCCCGTGATTGTTGGCAGCGAATGCGTCACCGGCGTGATCGCCCCAATCACCCCAAAGGGAGCATGCTCGATCACGGCCAACCCATGATCTCCGCTGAATACCTCGCTGCGCAAAAACTCGACGCCCGGCGTGCGCTCCCCCAGCACACGCAGCTTCTCGATCTTATGGTCCAGCCGGCCGATGCGCGTCTCTTCCAACTCCATCGTGCCCAGCTCGACCGACTGCTCGATCGAGATGCGGCGGATGTGGTCGATGATCCGCTTGCGGTCGGCGATCGTGCAGCCTTGCAGGCGGTCGAAGGCCTCGCTAGCGGCCGCAACCGCCTCGTCGACACACGTGAAGATGCCGTACCGCCCATCAAAGGAGCGCCTTGGCGTGGGCGGCACCGTGGCAATGCGAGAGAGGACCTCGGCAACGACGTTGCGAATCAGGGCTTCTGTGGCTTGCATGGGTGAGTGGTGAGTGGCAAGTGAAGGTGCGAACGTAAAGGGGAGAGGAGGCCGAGTGCAGTGTTGCCGCGCAGGCCGCGGGCCTTTGTAGGTCGTGGGGTCACGGCAAGGCCTCCCGAGAGTAGAGGCAGGCGCCGCCCACGTGTACGGTGTCCACAATGCCGATGATGGCCGTATCGACCGGCATATTGCGGGTTTCCGGCGTCAGCCGGGCGCTGGAGCCTTGAACGATCAACACCATCTCGCCCGTGCCGGCGCCCACCGTGTCCACTGCCACGAACGTGCGTCCCGTGGGGACGAGCCGGCGCGCGTCGCCCGGGTCGACGCGGTAGGGCTCCACCAGTAGCAGCTTGTGGCCCACCATGGCCTGGGTCTTCTGCGTGGCGACGAGACTGCCGGTTACCTTGGCGAGGAACATGCTAGGCCCTGTCTTGCTGGAGCAATTGCCAGGCCTGCCGGGCCACGACCAGCTCTTCGTTCGTGGGAATCACCCAGACCTGCGTGCGGGTTGCCGGCGAGTGGATCGCGGCCTCCCCGCGTGCCGCGGCGTTGGCAGCGGCATCGAGCACAATGCCCAGTTCTTCCAGCCCGTGGCACACAGCGGCACGGATGGCGGCGCCGTTCTCTCCAATACCGCCTGTAAACACCAGCGCATCGGCGCCGCCCAGCTCGACGAGGTAAGCGCCCAGGTATTGCCGTACGGAGCCGACAAACACGTCCAAGGCGAGCTTAGCGCGGGAATTTCCCGCCGCGGCGGCTTGTTCCAGGTCGCGCACGTCTCCGCTTAAGCCGCTCAATCCCAACAGGCCGCTTGCCGAGGCCAGATCGGCCAACAGCTCTTCCAGAGACCTGCCCGTCGCTGCGAGCAACACCGGCAACGCGAAGAGATCGAAATCGCCCACGCGGTTGTTGTGCGGGATGCCCGACTGGGGACTCATCCCTAGGCTATTGGCCTGGCTCTGCCCATCGCGAATGGCGCACAGCGAGCTGGACCCCCCCAGGTGGCAGGAGATGATCCGCAGGTTCGTGCGGCCCAGCAACTGGGCCGTGCGCTCGGCAATGTACCGATGGCTCGCCCCATGAAATCCCCACCGCAGCACGTGGTGCTGCTGGGCCCACTCATAAGGCACGGCGTAGTAGCGGTTGCGATCCGGGATGGTTTGGTGGAACCCGGTTTCGAAGGCGGCCACCAGCGGGATCTCCGGCAGCTTCTCGTGCAACAACCGCATGGCCTTGATGTAGGGCGGATTGTGCGCTGGGGCCACTCGGGCCATGCGTTCCATGGCCGACAGCAGCTCGGGCGTAACCCGCTGCACCCCGCTCACTGCCCCTGCGTGTACGGCCTTGAAGCCGATGGCCGCCACCTCGGAGGCGTGGGCCAGGCAACCGTGCTGCGGGTCGGTAAGCTGGGCGAGGCACTGCCGCACGGCCTCGGCATGGTCCGGCGCCGGCCCGGCAAACTCGTGCCGCCGCCCGCCAACCTCAACGAACGACCGGCTCTCGGCTGCACCGATGCGCTCGGTGCCGCCGCGGGCCAACTGGCGCTCGTCGGTCATGTCGAACAGCCGGTACTTGAAGCTGGTCGAACCGAGGTTGGCCACCAGGATCTTCATGGGCGTACTCCGCGTGCGCCTTGCCAGGAATGGTGCCGCACTAGCTCAGGTAGGCCTTTACCAGGCCCTCGGCAGGACGAGGTATGACATGGCTGGCGATGAGTTCGCCCACCTGTGTGGCGGCGCTGGCGCCCGCCTCGACGGCCGCGCGAACGCTCCCCACGTCTCCGCGGACGACCGTCGTGACCAGCCCGCCGCCGATCGATACACGCTTGACAATTTGCACGTTGGCCGCCTTGGCCATGGCGTCAGTGGCTTCGACGAGGGCCACCAAACCTTTGGTTTCCAACAATCCGATGGCGTCTTGCATGGTTCGCTTTCTCGCTTTCTGGGTTCGAGGTACGGGGATAATAGGTCAGTCGGCACCGCCGGCTTTCTTGGCTGGGGCGGGCAGTACGACGCCCAGGTCGTCGTGCGGGCGGGGGATGACCTGCACGCTGATCACTTCGCCAATCCGGCCCGCCGCCGCGGCACCTGCGTCGGTAGCGGCCTTTACCGCTGCCACGTCACCCGTCACGAATGCCGTGACCAGGCCGCTCCCCACCTTGTCCCACCCCAAGAACTGCACGTTGGCAGCCTTCATCATTGCATCGCTGGCCTCGACCAGGGCGATGAAGCCCTTGGTCTCGATCATGCCCAATGCTTCCATCGTTGTCGCCATGTAACACGCTCCGAAAGGTAACACAAAACTGCGGGAGCACTGCGTGCTCCCTGGTGAAACTCAGTCCCTACTGCCTCAACAACTCCAAACGCGTGGCATGCTCCAGGTCGCAGGCGTTGCCTTCGTCGGTGTCGAGGTGCACTTCCAGCTTGCTGGTGGCGTCTGCCCGCACCAGCAGATCCTTGAAAACGACGGTGCAGCTCGACTCGACCAGCAGGCTCATGCGGTCGCCATTCCGCACGCCGTACCAGGCGGCGTGCTCGAAGTTCATGTGCACGTGCCGCTCGGCACGGATCACGCCCTCTTTCAACTCAACCACTCCCCGCGGGCCGACCAGCACGCACCCCGGCGTGCCGGCGATCTTGCCGCTCGGCCGCACCGGCAGATCGATGCCCAGCGAAATGCCGTCTGTGAACGCCAGCTCCACCTGGCTGTGCGGCCGAGTGGGGCCCAGCACACGCACGGCCGGCAGCATCCTCCGCCGGGGCCCCACCACCATCACTGTCTCTTCCGCGGCATAAAAGCCCTCCTGGTACAGCGGCCGCATGGGCGTCAGCTTATGGCCCGGACCGAATAGCACCTCGACGTGTTCGTCCGTCAGGTGCACGTGCCGGGCCGAGATGTTCACCACCAACTTCGGCGCCGCGCAGGGCGCGGGTAGGTGCGCGCGAAGCACCTCGCGCACCAAACGTTCGACTTCGGCACGTTCGATACAAACCGCAGGCATGTTCCAGCCTCGTTAGCCCGCCTGACCATCAAGTTCCGCAATGTACAAGGTGACTCCAGCATCCAGCACCTTCTGCCGCCAGGCCTCCGGCGTAGCGCTGTCGACCACGAGGGCATCGACCTCCTCCAGCCGGCAAAGGTGCGCCAGGCTGTGGTGGCCGAACTTCGTGCTATCTGCCACGACGATTACCTGCTCCGCGGCACGCATCATGGCACGCTCCGTCTCCACCAACAGTAGGTTGCTGTTGAAGAAGCCGCGGTCGTTGATCCCCGCCACGCTGAGCACGGTCTTGCGCACGTTCAGTTGGCCCAGCATGGCGTCGGCATACGGCCCCAGCGAGACGCCGGTGCGCGGGTAGATGTAGCCTCCAACGAGTACCAGGTCCGCATGGGGACTCGATGCGAACAGGTTGGCGACCGGCAGCGAGTTGGTAACGATTTGGAGGTGCCGCCCCACGAGTTCGCGTGCAACCTCGTACGTGGTGGTGCCCCCGTCGAGTATTAGCGTATCCCCATCTTCTATGAGTGCGGCTGCGCGGCGGCCGATCGCCCGTTTCTTATCCCACTGGGCCGGCTGCCGAACGTCAAAGTGCGGCAGCTTGGGCGAGGTCCCCGTGTACAGCACGCCCCCGTGGGTCCGCCTCGCCGCTCCGGTCTCCTCCAGGTAGTCGAGGTCTCGGCGGATGGTGGACTCGGAAACCTGAAGCATCTCAACCAGGTCCGGCAGGGCCGCAAAGCCCTTCGACCGCACCAGCTCCAGCAGCTTGGTTCGACGTTCTTCTGCTTGCACGGCCGAATGTGTGACTGATTTACATCAAGTTCTGGACGATAGTTACCACCATTGTGGCACGTTTCCGTCATTTCTGCAAGCAGGTATTTGAAACTTTTTGCACATAACACGCTTAAAAACGCACATCTTTTGATTGATTTGCACCAGATTAGAGCGTATCTTACGTAAAAATCCTTAAAACAATGTGTTACGTCTTTTAGATACCGTGGGCCGAAGCAAGGCAGATCTCCGCTTCTGCCATTACACGAGGTTCGTGGCGATCCAACTGATTGCCAGGTTGGCTCTTAACTAGCCTAGCCGTGCGGCCTGGTCGTTCAGGCTCGTCGCCCGGCAAGTCGGGCCCGCCCGCATTACAGGCACACCCTTCCCACTTGGGTGTGGGATTCAAGCCCCTGCACCGCGCACGAAGGCACAGTCGGCAGATCCGTGGCAGTTTATGCCTCTGGACCACCCGCGCACCGCTAGACTGCGCCCAATCTTGCTAGGCCTAACTTCATACTGGGAGCAGGGTTACACCCTGGCTGCCGCTAACTTGGGTCCCGCTTTGAATGCTGCTCCGCGTTTCACGGACGCCTCCTCTCTAGTCGCCTGCGTTCCGGAACTGCGTGGGTGCCCCGGTGGCCTAGTTGCTCTTGCCAAGCCCCGTGGGCTTCGTTTCGGAACTGTGTGGGTGCCCCCTTGTCTCGGTGACTGGGCAGGGTGGCGGCAGCAACGGCTGAAACCGCGCCAGCTTATTGCCCGGCACGTCACAGGCAGGCGGGCCGTCGGTATGGGAGGCAAAGGGCCTGCAAGGAAGCAGGGCCAGTCGCCGGCAAGGAAGCGAAACCACCGTTCATTCGACTTCCCCAAGGGAGACTGGTCCGTGAGCAAGCAGAGCAAGAGAAGTTGTTGGCCTTTCTTTTCTGTGCAGAACCTTCGCCGCATGGCGTTGGGATGCACGATGGCCGCCGCCCTGGGCGGCCCGATGAGTATTCTGCCAGTCCCGCCTGCTGCGATGGCAGCCGAGCAGGTCGATGCCACGCTGCTGGTAGATCGCATGTTGAAGTGCACGGCCTATGTGCTAGCCGACAGCTCGCCGCAGCCGACGTGGACCGGCAGCGGCTGGTTGGTCGATAAGGGCCGCCGGCTGATGATCACCAACCAGCACGTGGTTTCGAACCTGGACCAGGTGTATGTGATCTTCCCCGAGTACGACGACGAGGACGTGATCCGCGACACGGACCACTACCTGCAAAAGTCGCCGCGGATCGCGGCCAAGGTGATCCTTTCGGATCCAGCCCGCGACCTTGCGGTCATCCAGCTCGAGTCGCTGCCAGCGGGGGTCGAGTCTTTGCCCCTGGCATCGCGCAGCCCGAGGGCCGGTGAGCGATTGCACTCTCTGGGCAATCCCGAAGGCGAAATGTGGCTCTATACCGAGGGCCGTGTGCGGGGCGTGAGCGTCAAGACCTTCTACAACGACGACGCCTTCTTGGGCACGATTCGCCGCCGCTGCAAGGTGGTGGAGAATCAGTCTCCCACGAATCACGGAGATAGTGGCGGTCCGGTGGTCAACGACCAGGGCCAGATCGTCGGTGTGGTGCAGGGCGGAAAGGCAAACGCCAACCTGCTGCACTATTTCATCGACGTGAGCGAGGTGCGGGCGTTCATGAAGCAGGTCGACGACCTCTGGTCGCCCAGTTCCGCCGCCGCATATCTGGCGCGTGCCAAGCTGCTGCTGGCCAACCAACGGCTGGATCGGGCGCTGTCAGACGCTACGGCGGCCGTCAAGGCAGACCGCACGCTGGCCGAGGCGTTCCAGGTGCGGGGCGACGTATTCCGCGCCCGGGGCGACCTGGAAAGCGCCGTGGCAGACTACGCACAGGCCATCGAGCTGGACTCGACCAACGTTGCCGCATACCTGGGCCGTGGGCAGGCTTACTGCCGCCAGCGCCGTTTGGACGAGGCCGTCGCCGACTTCACCACGGCCTTGCGGCTGGACCCCATGTCGGTCGAGCCTTACCGCATGCGAGGCATGGCTCGCCGTATGAAGGGCGAGTTTGCCCTGGCGCTCGACGATCTGAACGCCGCCCTGAACATGGAGCCTAAGAATGCCGACTGCCTCACCCAGCGCGGCCGGGTCTACCTGGCGAAGGGAGACGCCAGCTCGGCCCTCTCTGACTTTGCTGCGGCATTCAACGAGGATCCGACGGCCGGAGAGGCGGCTGCCGGGGCCGGTTATGCCCTGGCCCTCTTGAAGGCAGAAAGCGGCCAGATCATCGACGCGCTCAACGCTGGCGTGGGTGCCCGGCCCCTCGATCCACAGACGCATTTCCTAGCAGGGTTGGCCTTGTGCGAACTGGGAGACTACACCCAGGCGGTCACGCAGTTCACGCGGGCGATCGAACTCGACGGCAAGCAGGCCGAGTTTTACGTGTGCCGGGGGAGCGCCCTGGACAAGTTGGGAGACGCCGCAGGGGCGCGTGCCGACTTCGAGCAGGCCATTCAGCTTGACCCCGTGCTGGCGCAAATCGTCGCCTCTCTAGGCAGCGGGGCGGGCAGCGGCGGATCAACGAGCGGCGGAAGTCCGGTTCCGGTCCCAGCCGGCGGCCAGCAGGCGACGCAGTATTACACCCGGCACATCTTGGTTTCTAACAATACCGACAAGCCCATCCGCGTCTATCTCCAGTACTACACCTACGATGCCAATGGCCAGTGGGGTTGGTACGGAGACGCCAGCGAGGAGACCTACTGGGCTATCGGCCCCGGCGTGCGAACGTACCTGGCTATCAACGACGTGAAGCTGCACGCCCAGCGCGTACGCATCTGGGCCCGCAGCGAGGATGGGTCCTTGGTGTGGCTGCAATACCGCGACCAGGATCTGGAGTTGGTGCCCCTTTCCGGCTACTCCGCTGCCGAGCTGGGCGACTACGAGATCCCCTTCTCGCCAGACAACACCAGCACGGGCAACGGCTATGCGGGCACGCAGGGCTCGAACGAGAATCTCACGCGGTTCTATACCCGTTTCCTGCGGGTACGCAATGAAACCGGCGCGACCATCCGCGTCTATATGCAGTACTACAGCTTCGACAGCCAGGGGCAGTGGGGTTGGTTCGGCGATGGTTACTCTTGGGACATCGGTGCGGGCCAGGAAGGCACGCTGGCGATCGACAACGTTCCCATTCACGCCCAGAAGGTGGTCCTGTGGGGCGAGGCCCTGGATGGCAGCATCACGTTCAACAAGACCGAGATCGAGCTAGCCCCCGCCGATGGCTACCTGGCCCAGGAGCGCGAGGCGACCACGGTGCCCTTCACCAACTAGCGCCGCCCGCATATGCGGCATAACCCGCTACTCTTCGCAGCAACGCGCCGGACCCGCTCCGGCGCGTTGCTCTTATTGTAAAACCAGATAGATTGATGTAGGCGGCCACTCGGTTGACCCACGGCCTGTCACAGCCCTGGCTCTCGCGCGTATGGGGTGATGGCTGGGTGCCTGGTGTAACCCACGACGTCCCCAGGGACGAATCGAACCTGCTCACCACGAGGTACTGCGTCATGTCTTGCTGCCCCATGTCCGCCAGCCGCGTCGCCGTGAGGCGTTCACCGCTCCGCAATGGGAAGGTCTTGTTTCTGGCGGGGCTGCTGGCCGCCGCCATGCTCGCCGCTGCTGCCGAAGCGGCTCCCAAGAAGAGCACCACTAAGCAAGGCGCAAAGGCTGCCGCCGCGCCCAAGCTGGATCCGGCCGAACTCTACCAGCGACTGTTGCGCTCTACGGCCTTCATCACGGCGGACGATTCGCAGCAGCCCATGTGGACCGGCTCAGGCTGGGTGATCGATACCCGCCGCAAACTGCTCATCACCAACGAGCACGTGGTGGATAACCTGGAACAGGTATACGCCATCTTTCCGGAGTACGATGGTGAGGATCCCATTGCCGATCGCACCCACTACCTGACCAAGTCGAAGCGCATCCGCGGCAAGGTCTTCCTGGCCGATGCCCCACGGGACCTGGCGGTGGTCGAACTCGATTCGCTGCCTGAGGACATTCAGGCGCTCAGCCTGGCTTCCAAGAGTCCGCGAGCCGGCGAGTCTTTGCACTCTGTGGGCAATCCCATCGACGAGATGTGGATCTACACGCAGGGCACGGTGCGGGGCGTGTTCACGACCACGTGGCTCACGGGCGATCCCATTGGCGGCGTCGTGCGGCGGCATGCCAAGGTGGTTGAGAATCAATCTCCCACCAACCACGGAGACAGCGGCGGGCCGGTAGTCAATGACCAGGGCCTGGTGGTGGCCGTGGTCGAGGGGGGCAGCAACCAGGGCAACCTGTTGCAGCGGTTCATCGACGTGAGCGAGGTCAAGGCTTTCATGCAAGAGGTCAACGAGCTGTGGCACCCGCAGACGGCGCAAGAGTTCCACAAGCGCGGCGAGCGGCTGCTGGCCACCGAGCGCTACGACCGGGCGCTCAAAGACCTGTCGCAGGCCATTCGGCTCGACCGCAAGTTGGCCGAGGCATACGTGGCTCGCGGCGCTGTGTTTCGCCACCGCGGAGACTATGAGAGCGCCTTGGGCGACCTGAACCAGGCCATCGAGCTGGATGCCGACAGTTTTCGCGCCTTTGAAGAGCGTGGGAAGACGTACATGGATCAGGGACGCTTGGACGAGGCGTTGGCAGACTTCACCTCCGCCGTACGCCTCGATCCTGCCCGCCCCGCAGGTTACAACCTGCGCGGCCTGGTCTACCTGAAGCAAAACTCACTGCAACAGGCCCTGGACGAGTTCAACGAGGCATTGCGGCTCGATGAGAAGTTCGCAGAGTGCCTGAACAATCGCGGAGACGTGTACTGGGCCAAGGGAGACTTCGACGCAGCGCTGCAAGACTACCTGGCAGCCTTCGAGGCGGACAAGACCTACGCCGTGGCCGCTACCAATGTGGGCTACGTGCTCGCGCTCAAGAAGAACGATCCTGTGGAAGGCATGCGCTGGTTCGACGAGGCGGTCGCCATCCGCCCCCGCGATCCGGAGATACGGTTCTTCCGGGGAGACTGCCGCGTGGCCCTCCAACAATACGTGGACGCCATCATCGACTTCACCACGGCGATTGCCCTGAACGATCGCTACCCCAATCCCTACTACCACCGTGGCGACGCGTACATGGCCTTGGGCGATTACAACTCTGCCGCGGCTGACTACGCCAAGGCGATCGAGCTGCGACCGAACGTGGGCATGCTGTACTACAAGCTAGGCCTGGCATTCCAAGGGATGAACGACCAGGCGAATGCCCAGGGGGCCTTTCAGAAGGCAGCGGCACTGGATGCGTCGATCGCGGATCTGTTGGCGTCGGGCAACGCGGGCGGCGGTACGGACGCTCCGAGCGGCCCTTCCACCGGCGAATCGGGCGGCAGTGGGGGGGCGGGCAGCCCGTCTGGCGAAATGACCACGTTCTACACGAGATACATCGTGGCCGAGAACCGCAGCTCGCAGGCGATTTACGTGTTCATGCTCTATTACACGTTCAACGATGCGGGCGAGTGGAACTGGTACGGAGACGCCAGCGAACAGACGTACTGGATCGTTCAGCCGGGTGCGACAACGTACCTGGCAATCGACAATGTGCCGGTGCATGCGTACAAGATTCGCATCTGGGCCCGCAGCGAGGACGGCTCGCTCGTTTGGGACACATACAAGAACGAAGACCTGGAGATCAGCCCCGCCACAGGCTACCAGGCTATGGAGCGCGATGCATTCACCTACACGTTCAACGTAGCCCAGTAGGCCCGTGCAGTGCAATCTTCCTAGCCGCGCGCCGGGTTACGCGCAGGTCGGGCCTTGCGGTAGGCGGAGCCTGTGGGCTGTCGAGGGCTGTGCGGGCTTTCACGAGGGTCGGTTTTTTTGGCCCACCCGGCAGGCGACATTCACCTGTGCTGCACCACTCCTTCTGGCGAGCAGGTGTTCGTCAGATACACGCCAGCGTTTGGAAAGCCCTTCGAGGAGGGATCCAAGGGAGATCCACGCCTCCCTTCGGAAGCAGGTCTTGTCTCGTGCGAGCTAGCCACGGGCAGGCCTAACTCAGGGGAATCTGCCTCAAACGACCAAGCCTCCCGGGCCAGCGCTCTTGCACATCCTTGCCAAACCGGCCTTGCCACAACGCCTGCAAGCTGGCATGCTCCGCCCGGCAAGGTTTTCGAAGGGACGCGAGCGTGTTCCAGGCAACCAAGAGCCGACGCACTACTGCACCAGGCTGCGGCCGTCCGACGGCTGGCCCTGCCTTGGGCGATTGTGCGCATGAAAGGGCATCGGACCCTGCTGGCAGCAGCGAGCCGTCCGCTCGCACGTTGCGAACGCTCTTGGTGCTGGCCGTGGCGGCAGTCGTATGTGCCATCGCCGCCGCGCGGGTGTATACCCAATGCCTATCCGAGCCGCAGCGGTTGTGGGGGCGCATGGACCATGATCGCAACGCCCACTACTTGGCTGGGTTGCAGCTAGGCCTGGATCTGAGGCATGGTCGGCTTCTCGACGCACTGGCAGACGTGCATCGCCTGCGCACCTGGCCGCCGCTGCACGCGTGCTTGGTGGCGGCGACTACGGTTGTGGCAGGTGCCAATTACCGGTTGGCGGTGCTGCCGAACCTGGCGGCGTGGGGTGCAAGCGTCTTGCTCTTGTTTCTGGTAGCGCGGCGTGCCGCTCCCTCCGGAGGCACGCTGGCAGGTACAACGGCCGCGTTCTGGATGCTTGCCAGTCCGGCGCATCGGGCGTTTGCCTGCGACTTCATGTTGGAGTCGCTCGGGGCGATGCTCACGCTGCTGGTGGTGCATGCCTACCTGACAGCACGCTCGCGCGGCCAAGGGATGAGCCGCATGCTGGCCGTTTCGCTCACGTTATTGTTCTACGCGAAGTACAACTACTGGCTGCTGGCGCTGGCAGCAGTTGCCTGTTGCGAGGGGGTGCGGCACCGAGCAGAGTTGTACGGCCTGGCCAGCGCTGTAAACCTTGCCATGCTAGGCCGGCGCTTTGTCCAAGAAGTGCGGCGGCCGCTAAGCTGGCTCGTTGCGGTGCTGGCCGCGCTCTGCCTCGTATCATGGATGTATGGCCCTCAACCCACGACGGTTTGGGGCGGCCTGCGCCTGGGGGGCATGAGTCAGAACCTGTGGCACTTTGCCTTTCTTGCACTGGTTGCCCGTATTGCGGTTCATTGGCGCGAGGAGGGTGCTCGCGCTTGGGTACGCCTCCCATCCGGATGGCGCGTCTTTGCGCTGTGGCACGTTGTGCCGTGTGCGGCATGGTTTCTGCTTCCCAAGCGATTGGGATACTTCGTTTGGTATCTCAGCCTCGCGAATGGGGCCAACAGCGAAGGGGGCCTGGGCACGGGCCTGGGATTCTATTGGGGGTGCCTGCACAAAGACTACCACGTCGCGACGTGGAGTCTGGCGGCCGCTGCCGGATTGGCAGTGGCGGGGTTTGTGGGGCTGCCGAGGCTGCGCCCCGGGTCGGGCGTTTTGCTGGCGTTGCTTGTGTTGGGTACAGTGCTGGCGGCAACGCATCCCAACCGCAAGAGCCGATTCGTACACACGTGGGTTGCAGCAGGGTGGGCGGCTGCGGGCGTGGGGTTGGCATGCCTGGCGAGTGGCACCGGCCGGATCGGGTTCTGGCGGCGTGGTGCTGGGTGGTGTACGGCTGTGGGCATGTGGGTGCTGGGCGTGCCGCATCTGGCCGAACAACCTAGCGTGCCGGACAGTTGGAGTTGGAGGTTCGAGAGTTCGCTATCGGTCTCAAGCCGGTGGCTGCCGTGGCTGCGCGGAGACGAGCCGCACGCCATCTTTGCCAATTTGCCGGTTGAAGATTTTGCGACCTGGACCTATTTGGAGGCATTTCCAGGCCGGGCGCCCCCAGAGGCGGCCAAGCCGCTCGTGGGCCTGCACCCATCGATAACGTCGCAGCGGTTTCTTGAGTGGCTACGTACCACACGGGTGCAGCGACTGGTTTACCTTGAGGTTGAGCCCGGCTCACCCCTTTATTTTTCCGGCTTTGCCCATTACGAGCAGGTGCCGGAGCTGCTGAAGGGCCAAACGGTTTTCCGCCTGTCGCGGCAGGTGGATTTGAAAGCACTGCGTTGCTCGATCTCGTTATGGGAGCGAACCTTGGCGTACCCAATCGCGCAGGGTGGCGCGGCGCTCGTTCGGCCGTAAAGGTTAAGCAATGTTGTCGGGGGGTGAAGTGTCCAGCGCACAAGAGCCGCAGCCCTTTAACGAAGGGCATTGGAGAGGCGGCGACGTTTCAGGCGTTCGTTCTGCCTCTCTCGACGCGGAGCGATACCGGCCTGTGCATCCCACCCCACCAGTCGTGGAGCGGCTTGTCGAGTTAGGCGTCATCGAACGCGAATCACTAGGCAAGACATGGCGCAGCCTTTGCCGTTTGCCGACTGAGCTGCTGGCGTACGACGCGGCCTGGCTCGAGGCCTTGCGGGCCAATGGCAGCTTGACTCCGTGGCAGGCCAAGCTTGCAGCCGCTGGCAAGGCAGAACTGCTGCGTGCGGGACCGTACGTGCTCTGCCGGCCTATCAGGCACATCGGGTACGCGTCTTACTACGCGGGGAGGCGGGCAAACTCTGAACAGAGGTTGGTGCTCGTGGCCGACCTGGATGCTGCCGCGAGCATTGACCAGGAGGCGTTGGTCCGCCTGCTAGAGTGCTCAGCTCGGCTCGATACGTTTGGTTTGTTGCCGGTGTGCGAGGCGGGCGTGAGCGGATCTCGATTCTGGGCCGCGGCACGCCTGGTCCGGCATGTCTCATTGGCTGAGTTTCTCGCCCAGCACGGTCGAATGGCGCCGGAGGCCGTGCTGCATGCGGCACGCACGATGACGTGCGCCCTCGCAGCGTGCGAGAGGTCGAGACTGCTCCACGGAGATATTCGTGCAGAGCAGGTACTGCTCTGCGAAGACGGAGAACTGTTGCTCGCCATGCCGGGAGTGCGCGAGCTGCTGCGGCCGGTGGAGAGCCTGTCTCAGGCGGAGGCGTTTTCAGAGGTCTTGCACGGGGTTGCACCCGAGCGGCTGCTGCACCCGGCGCCGGCGACATCGAGGTCCGATTTGTACTCGTGCGGCGTATTATGGTGGCAAATGCTGCTGGGCAGACTGCCCCATGCGGGGTCGACGGCGGCCGCCTGGCTCGCGGCTTGCTCTCGGCGGCCTTCGTGCGGGATCCGCGACCTGATGCCAGACGTGCCTGAGGTTCTGGCGGACGTGGTCGAAGCATGCATGCACGCCGAACCGGCTTACAGGCCGGCTGACTTCTCGTATGTAGTAGGGTGCTTGGGACCGCCGACGGCTGCGGGACGCGCGGCGCTGGCCAGATGCCTGCGTTCGCGGCGCGGACTGGCACGCTGGCTGGCAGACCACACCGGCCCAGAGTCGAAGCTGAAGCTTGTCGCTCAAGCTGCGGCCGCAGCGGCGGCATTGCTAGCCGCCACGCTAACCGTAATCTGGCCAAATCTGGTTAGGCGCACCCACGACAGCCAGCGGCGAGGGTCTGCAAAGGCAGCCGCCGCCGGTGCTGCTATGAGCACGCCTCGACTCGAAGAAACGCGTGGGGCGGAGGATTGGAGCGCTTTGCAGCCCAAAGTGCGCTATACGTATGTGGCCAGCAGGCACAAGCCCGTATCTAAGCCGCGCTTGCAACGCCGGACCGTCCCAGACCGCCGACGGGACGGCCGGAATACGACCCCAACACTGCTGCTGCCGCAGAATCGCTTGAATCTTCTGGCCACCGAAGAATTGAAGCCGGGCACCGTGGTGCGCCCGGCCGGAGAGGGGCGTGCGGTCGTGGTTGCGTCGGAGGGCGGCACAGACGTCGTCGCGGAGGGCGTTCGATTCGTTCGGATCGATTTTGTGAGCCCAGATAGCGCGGCGAGCAATGCATCGACCAGCCAGCGCAGCCGGCAAACGCCGCTGGCGACCAATGTGCCGTTACTGCGCATCTCTGCCTGGAGCGCGAGCTTCGAAGACTGTACGTTCCAGCAGACCTCGCCGCAAGCGGCGATAGCATGGGAGCCTGGTAACGGCGGCCTGGGTAGTATGAACACGGGTGCGATCAGCTTCTCACGGTGCATATGGAATACCGTTGGACCGGCCGTTCGCTGTAGGCACAACGAATCGATCGTGCTGCAAATGGCGGACACACTTGTGGCTGGCCGCGCGGCCCTGGTCGAACTTGCCGGCTGGCCAGGCCATGATGCACTAGTGGCTATCGTCATGAACCGGGCGACGGTGCGCGGCGTGCAAGCGGTAATCGCTTGCCCAACCAGCCACGCGGATCCCGCTCCCGGTCGGCTCGCCATCGAAACCAGCCAATGCGCCTTGGATGTGCCTGACGATGGTGCCCTGCTTCTGTTTACTGCGGGACCTCCGAGTATCTCGTGCCTGGAGCGACTCTCCTGGCGAGGGGAGGGAGGTGTGGTGGGGGGAACGGCTCCGGTTCTGGCCTGGCAGCGGCGCACCGGAGAAGCGCTGCCTGTGAGGGAAGACCGGTCCGATATCAAGGGACTGGTTCGGGGCGCACTGCACTTCGCAGGGCCGCCTGACGAGCTTCCACACGGTTCGAACCTTGTTGAGTTTCGTGCACCGTTGCGCAGCCTGGAGCCGCCGGGCGCCCGCATCGCCCTGCTGCCGAAAGGACCGCATCACTAGATACGGCGGCAATGCCTCACTCTGGCTGCGTGGCGGCGACAGCGGCCTGGGTTTTTGACTGCTTTACAGCGGCAAGGTAGGGTTTAACAAGCAACACTTCAGGGGGCAAGAAGAGCAGTTCTAGACCGGGGAGGCCGGAAGGGTGGTCGGATCATGCAACTTGTGACTCGATTCCTGCGCCAAAGCGAAGCAGCCACGGCCGTTGAGTATGCCGTGCTGCTGGCGCTCATTCTCATGGCAGTCTTTTCTTCGATTCTCTTTGTGGGCGGCCAGACGGGAGGCATGTGGGGCGGCATCCAGAACGACCTGACGGCCGCTGGGTTGGGAGGCAGCTAGGGCGCAGCGCGGCGGAAAACTTCGTACCACAGGATGCCAACAAGAGACTTGGCATCTTCGATACGACCGTCACGGGCCATTTCCAGGGCCTCCTTCCAGGTTACGATCATCGGCTCGACTTGCTCCCCGCCCGCCGGCTGCGCTTGCCCCGGCCGCAGCTCCGTAGCGAGAAATAAGTGCATCTGCTCGTGTAGAATGCCCGGTGACATATAGAACACGGCCAGCCGTTCGAGGCGGCCCGACAGCAGGCCCGTCTCTTCACGCAGCTCGCGCGCGGCCGTCGCCTCCGGTGCTTCGCCAGCTTCCAGCGTACCGGCCGGTAGCTCGATCAAGGTCTTTCCCACCGCGTGACGATAGTTCCGGACCAAGCACACGCGGTCCTCATCGACCAAGGGCAAGATGACCGCGGCGCCGGGATGAAGAATCGTCTCTCGCTCGTGCCAGGCGCCGTCTGCGGTGTAGTAGCCGTGCCTGACTACGCGAAACAGCTTGCCGGAGAAGAGAAGTTGCGGTTGGTACATGGCAGCAGCTCGGCTCGTTGCCCAACGGCCAGAAGCTTGCTAAGATGGCCGTTGGCTGCTGTGCATCCTAAAGGCGGTGTGGCGCGGTTACTAGGTGCCATGCACGATCTTCAAAGCTGGAGCCTGAGTCTTGGCCGATGGGCTGGCGTGCACGTGCGCGTGCATGTGCTGTTTCTGGCATTGGCCGCGGTGGTGCTGCACCTGGCAGCCCGCTATCACGATGCCATGATGACCTGGTACGTCGGCACCGGTCTTTGGATTCTGCTGCTCAGCGCATTGCTTCACGAGATGGGCCGCATCACCATGGCCTGGCAGGTCGACGGGCAGGCAAGCGAGATCGTGCTTTGGCCGCTGGGCGGCTTGGTGTTTCCTCGGGTGGCGGACGAGCCTCGCTCTGCCCTGGCCGTCGCCGCAGGCGGCCTGCTGGTGAACGCCGGCATCTGCGTCGTCGTGACGCCCATCATTCTGCTGGGCGGAGGGGAGCTGAGCCGCTTGTTCCACCCGTTACGGCCGCCACTGCCGGAGGCCGATGGTTTCACCTGGGTGCACACCTCGTCTCTGTTGTTCTGGATCAACTGGATACTCGTGCTTACGAACCTGTTGCCTGCCAGCCCGCTGGATGCCGGCTGCCTCTTGCAGGCGATGGCGAATCGGCGCCTCGGCAAGCGGACCGGCGCCGCCTGGTCGCTGCGCGCCGCGCGGCTTTGTGCCGTAGGGCTGTGGGGCGGCGCAGCACTTACCTCGCACAACCATCCCACGGCATTCTTGCCGCTAGTACTTTTGGGCATGTTCCTGTTCTTCAGTGCCCGCACCGACGTACATCGGGCCAGGCGCCGAGAACCCGAGGAAGAACCGGCATATACCACGGCCGGCGATGCACCGGCGGCGAGCGAGTCGGCCTCGGGGGAGCGGCCGGCACACAAGGGACCGCTGGCGCAATGGCTGGCCGCCCGCAGGGCCGCACGCGAGGCGCGGCGGGCCGAAATCGAAGCAGAAGAAGAGCGGCGTGTGGACGACATCCTGGCGCGCCTCCCAGCAGTGGGCATCCAGGGCCTTACTCCAGAAGAGCGGGCGTTGCTCGATCGCGTCAGCCTTCGCTACCGCAATCGTCTACAGCGGTAAGGTGCAGGCCGCACGCAACGAGTCTCAGCCAATTCACAAGCGGCATGACGCGCGGTCTGGCCCGTGCGTCTACAGCCCCTACCGGGGATTCTCGCCCGCCGATGCCCCTTGGGCGCCCCCTACTTGCTTGCGATGGCCCGATGCGGCGCTGAACGAGGTGACGTTGCTGAAGCCCCCAGTTTGGCCACGACCTACTTGCTTGCCAGCGCCTTATGCTCGTCAATGTGATACGATAGCCTGAGACGTTAGACGCCCTTGCCAAACTAGCCTCCGCGCACCATGACCGTCGAACCAGTGCTCATTGACGGCGCCTGGCGTGCTGCTGCCAGGTCCGGCACATTCCAGGCCCAGAACCCTGCAACGGGCGAGTTACTGCCCGACATATTCCCTGTAAGTACCTGGGAAGATTGCGAGCACGCCTTGCAAGCGGCCACGGAGGCTGCACGCCACTTGCGGCGCCTGCCCTCTGGACAAATTGCCGCATTTCTCGAGGCCTATGCCGCTCGAATCGAGGGCCTGGCGGAAGCAATTGCGGCACGTGCCCACGTGGAGACGGGGCTGCCTCTTAAGCCGCGGCTGATGGACGTAGAATTGCCTCGCACGGTCAATCAGCTTCGCCAAGCCGCAGCGGCTGCTCGAGATGGGTCGTGGGCCCTGCCGACGATCGATACACAGCTCAACATCCGCTCCTGTTACCTGCCGCTGGGGCCGGTGTGCGTGTTTGGCCCCAACAATTTTCCGCTGGCATTTGGGAGCATCTCCGGGGGAGATTTCGCGGCAGCCGTTGCGGCCGGCAATCCCGTGCTGGCCAAGGCGAACACGTCGCACCCGGCTACCACGCAAGCCTTTGCACGCGAGGCGCTGGTTGCCTGCCGCGAGGCAGGACTGCCTGAGGGCACGGTTCAGCTCTTGTATCGTTTGAGCCATGCGGACGGCGAGCGGCTGGTGGCCGACCCACGCGTGGGCGCTACGGCTTACACCGGCAGTCGATCGGCAGGCTTGCGACTCAAGGCGGCCGCTGACCGCGCAGGCAAGCCCATCTACTTGGAGCTTTCGAGCGTCAATCCCGTGATCTTGCTCCCAGGTGTGCTGCGGGAGCGCGCCGCCGCAGTGGCGGACGAGTTCACCACAAGCTGTCTGATGGGCTCTGGGCAGTTCTGTACGAACCCGGGACTTGTGTTGACGCTTGCGGGAGACGATACCGAGGCTTTCATCGAGGAGGTACGGCGGCGATTCTCTGCGGCGCCTGTCGGCACGTTGCTCTCTGGACATGTGGCCGAGAACCTGCACGAGAGCGTGCTCAGGCTGTGTGCCGCTGGTGCCGAGGTCGTGACCGGCGGCCAGAACGTTGCTGGCAGCGGCTACCGGTACGCAAACACACTGCTGCGCGTCTCTGGAGAGAAGTTCCTGGCGAACCCTGCGCAGCTACAAGGCGAAGCATTCGGCAACGCCTCGCTGATCGTTGTAGCGGCCCATATGCAGGAACTCCAGCAGATCATCTGTTCACTCGAAGGCAATCTCACCGGCTGCATCTACTCAAGCAGCCACGGCAGCGACGACGAACTCTATGCCGCTTTGGAACCTCTGTTGCGCCCCCGCGTTGGCCGGCTGCTGAATGACAAAATGCCCACCGGTGTGGCGGTCAGCCCAGCCATGAACCACGGGGGGCCATACCCGGCCACGGGGCATCCTGGGTTTACCGCCGTTGGCATACCCGCTTCGTTGCGACGCTTTGCCATGTTGGCCTGTTACGACAACGTGCGCCCGGCCCGCCTGCCCCCTCTTTTGCAAGACAAGAACCCAACGGGCCGCACCTGGCGGTTGATCGACGGGCTCTGGACGCAGGCCGACGTGCCCCCGCGGAGGTGATGCAGACATTGCGTTCCTGCAAGCCGCGAGCGATGCGGCGGCACTGCTGCGGGCAGAGCGCGCCGGGCTCTGGCGTTTTTTTCTTGCTTGTCCATGGCAGGGGCCAGACGGATTGAGGCACTCTGCCCGGCCCGCGGGTGCATGCACGCTTAGAGGCTCTGCCGCCCCCCGAAGCGGGCCTGTTTGTCAGCCGTTCTTGGAACTAGTGGCAGAGCCTCTCAGCAAGGGGGGGCAACGGGGAGCGATTCGGGACACGAAGGGCCCGTTGCTGCGCGGTGTGGGCTCGTCTTCCCGTGCATGCCCGGGCGGCCCCAGACGCACCGCGTGGCGCTGCACGTCAAGCGTTGGCACACAACGGTGTCCCCGCCTCTTGGGAACAGGCGCTATGGGCGCCCCTTGGTCATCCGTTGCTCGACGATCCCTGGTTCTTTCCGCCCTTGTAGGCCGGATCGGGGATGCCGAGTTGGCGATAGCCAGGGTCTACGAGGCCGAAGGCATCTGCAACGCGATTGTAAAAAGCGAACAGGGCCGTAATGTACACTGCCTCGGCAAGCTGTGCATCGCTCCAACCCAGTTCGCGGAGCCGCTGCACGTCTGCGCGGGTGGTGCGCCAAGAATTGCGTGTGAGCAGCTCTACAAGGCCCAGCAGGGCACGTTCGGCCTCGTCCAGCCCCGGCGGAAGCACTCCCCGGCTAAGGTGCTCGATCAGTTCGTCGCTGCCGCCCTGCAACTGCAGGAAATAACCGTGCGTCCCCACTCAGTAGGGACACTGATTCAAGCCAGATACATACGTGGCAATCATCTCCTTCTGCCGCCGCGAGAGGTGGCCGTCGCAGAAGTGCAGGGGATAGGTGAAGGCGATCACGTGCTGCAAGAAGTCCGGCCGCAGGCTGAAGCACTTGAGAATCTCCGGCATGCGGCCGCGGCTCGGATGCTCGTTCTTCCACTCCTCGTAGATGCGGGCCAGGTCTCCTTGGGCCTCGTCGTCCTCGATCCAGCGGATGAACGGTTCGGGCGTCATGGTCGTTCGCCTCCAGCGCGCATGGCTGTGGCCTGTGTTGCTTGTTCGATTACCAGCAGCCGGTCCACGCCGCCAGGGACGACTTCTTGACGCGAGCCGTCAGGCCAATGGACAACCAGGCGTTCGACGCGGTCTACTTTCCCCAGTCCGAAAGTCACGGGCAACTCGACCTGCGAGAGGTAGCTGCGCGTCGGCATCACCTGGCGCCGCTGCACCTTGCCGCCCGCGTGCAGCTCGACCCAGGCGCCAATCGCATCGCGGTTGCAGTGGCGGCCAACCAGCTTGACGCGCAGCCAGTGGTGTCCCAGCCGCTGGTCGTTACGCAAGAGACGCGGAGGGCTGCGGATGGCGGTGATCAGCACGTCCAGGTCTCCATCGTCATCGAAGTCTGCGTACAATGCCCCACGGCCTACTAGCGGGCGGTCGAAATCTTCGCCCAAGCGGCCTGGCGGCATGAGCACAAACTCAGACTCCGCCTCAGGGCCGCAGTTGCAGAACAGGTGGGGCGGCTGCTCATAGTGCTGGCTCTCTTGCAGCTTGTTTATTTCGTCTTCCAGGTGGCCGTTGGCCGTGAACACGTCGAGCCGGCCGTCCAGGTCGAAGTCGAAGAAGAACAGGCCGAACTTCAACCGCGTTTGCGAGGGCGGCCCGATGCCCGTCACATTGGCATCGTCGGTAAACTGCAACTCGCGGCCGTGTGTCACATACAGCGCCGTGGGCTCGTTGGCAAAATTGCCGATAGCCACGCCCAGCGAATCGTCGTTGCGGAAGTACGCCGCATCGATGCCCATGGCCCCGCGCGCATTGCCATTGGCGTCGAAGGCAATGCCGCGTTCGGCCCCCAATTCTACGAACGTGCCGTCTCCTCGATTGCGAAAAGCCAGATTCTGAACGGTGTCGTTAGCAACCACGAAGTCGATCCACCCGTCTTGGTCGAAGTCCACAGGTATCAAGCCGAGACTCTTGGCCAACGGCACCTTGGTGATCGGGTTGCGCACCTGCACACCAGCCTTGGCCGAGACATCGGTGAACTTGCCATGGCCGTCGTTGCGATACAAGTAGGGAAACGTACCCGCAAATGCATCGGGGCGGCAGTATGCACGCAGCTTGCCCGTCAGGCGGCAGTCCAAGGCCACGTCGATCTCGCGCGACCAGACCAGATAATTGCACACCAAGAGGTCCAGGTCGCCGTCATGATCGTAGTCGAAGAATCCGCAGGCCGTGCTCCAATCGTCCTCGGTGCCGGCAACGCCTGCGTCGTCGGTCACGTCGATGAACCGTCCCTCGACGTTGCGAAATAGCCGGTTGCGGCCCACCGCCGAGATGAACAGGTCGACCCAGCCATCGTTATCGTAGTCGCCCACGGCCGCACCCATGCCGTAACACGAGATATTGAGGCCCGCTTCGGCTGTGACGTCCGCAAACCGCCAATTGCCGTCGTTGCGGTAGAGTGCCATGGTCGGGCGCGGCCTGCCCGGCGGAACGTGCCAGGGCCAGAAGTCGGAGTTTACGAGCAATAGATCCTGATCGTTATCGTTGTCGTAGTCGAAGGCGGCGCACCCGCCGCCCATGGTCTCGGGCAGCAGCTTCTCTCCATAGGCTCCGTTCTCGTGCACAAAGGAGATGCCGGCCTTTTGAGTCACGTCGACGAACTGCACACGCGGCAGCTCGCGGCGGGGGGCGGTGCGCTTGGCAGCTTGGCGCGTAGGAATCTGTTTTCGCACGACCTCGCGCGGCCGCGTGAGATACCAATACACGCCGCCGACCACAAGTGCCACGGCCGCCAATACCGCCAATGACCAGCGCAGCGCGACGCCAATGATGGCGTCGTCTCGCTCCAGCTCTTCTTGTTCCCCCGGTATTGTGACATCAGGGTGAGATTGCTGTTCGTCCATGCGGGTCCTCAGGTGTTGGATTGCTAACTGCCATGTTTCTCTTGCGGCCGCCAACGTGCATGCGGACATCTGGTCGTGGGGCGGCGGCAGCGTGCTGGCGAGGGGATCCGCCGCGGCATGCCGATCATTCTCCTCCTCTTGAGCGGTCTGAGGAGGCGGCGGCGTCTGCCTGGGGCATCACGGCCGCGGCGTTGCGGCGGGCACGTGGCGGGCTCTCCGCCACGGCGGTGTGGACGGTGCCCGATGCACGGCCGGCCTGTGCACCGAGTTCGGGCGCGCCCGGCCGGTGCAGGTCGTAGATCACAAGCGCCTCAGCAGCGCGGTTGGCCGCGGGGTACTTGATCCGCGCGGCGTTGATCGCCTGGTCACGTGCATTGTCGTCCGGCTTGTACGTGCGGTGCAACGCGCGATGCCGCGCCGCCAGCTTTTCCTCCCCCAGCCGGTGATAGATGAGTTCCAGGTTGTAGTGCGCCGGCACGTTCTCGGCATCGATAGACAGCGTGCGTTCAAACTGCTCTGCCGCCAGGCGCAAATAGCGGTCTCTGGCCTTGCGCCGCTCGGGCGACGAGCCGCGCGACTCCTCCTTCTTTGCCAGGTCGAAGTAGGCCAACCCGAGTTCGTTGATCACCTCGTAGTCCAGGCTGAAATCGAAGCCGCGCGCTTCCATCTCGCTGGTGCGGCTTTCCAAGACGCTGCGCAGGTTGTCGACCGCCGCTTGGAAGTGCCCTTGCTTGCGATTGATCACGCCGGTTAGCCAATGGAGCGTCCACGCTGGCGCTGGGGGATCGGTGTGCTGTGCGGCGCGGCGCAGCGCATCGACCGCTTCGTCCAGGCGGCCTTCGCTGTTGTAGACGCGAGCGAGGTTCAGCGGGCCATCGTACCGGCCCAGCTTCTCGACCTCTGCAAAAGCCTCCGCCGCCTGCCGGAGCTGGCTGCGCACCCCCGCATTCTGGCCTTCGAGCAACAGACCGATGCCATAATCGTTCCAGCGTTGCCAGAGTGGTATGGAGGGTGCGACGGCGGGAGGCGCCTCAGGCCCGCCACGCACCGCAAGCGTGACCGCGTCTGCCGCAAGCGTGCTGATGGGCAAGGGATTCCCATACGGCCGGCCGGGCTGCCAGCCGCGTAATGGCCGGTCTCCGGGCTTCGCCCCCTCGACCACGTATTGCACGAAGCGGTGGTCGAACTTGCGGTACTGCAACTTTACCTCGATGGTCACGGGACCACGCACATCCTCGGGTATTCTGAGCGAGTAGTGCGCCACCTGCGCAGCTCCTGGTGGAATCTGGTGGTTGTACAGCGGTACAAAGATGTCTTGGGGGTTGCGGCGGTCGATGCGGTTTCCCTGCCGATCGAGCATGAAGACATTCACGAAGTGAGACCAGGGATCTACCTCGCCCTCGGGAGAGATTCCTCCCGAGCGGCCGATGACGCGCCCATCGCTGGTGACCCGAACGTCTAGCCAGACTTCGTTCGAGTCGGCCGTGCCCTGGGTGAACACGTGCCCCACCTTCAGCGTGCGAATCACGGCTTGCAGCAGATATTCCTTGCCCGGCTCCAGCACAGGAAGCTCCGGGCGCAAAGGCGCCAGCAGCTTGCCGTCCACGCTGCCACCTTCGCGCAGCGCAAAAATGTCCACGCGCATGGTCCCTTCCATGAACTCCTGGTGTCGCTTCACATACTCCGGCTCGTTGCGGATCCACGGTAGGGCGGTGTTGGCCGCTGGAAAGAAATGATCGTGGATCGACAGCTCCTTGGCGCCATCGAACAACCGCGCCCCAAAGTCGCTCGCCGCTACCAAGGGCATGTGGCAGCCCGAGCAGTTCTGCACAGCCTTCTCTGGGTAGTAGAAGCTACGCGCCCCATGACCTGAGACGCCGCTCAACAGGTGCGGGTCATAGTGGTTCTGGCCGCGCACCCACTTGTAGTGGTTCAGCTCCTTGGGAAGGTGGACCTTGTGACAGGTGGAACAGAACTCCGCGGTCTTGTGCAGCGGCTTGAGGAACGTCTTCTTGTGGAATGCCGGCTTAGCCTTCACCAACAGCTCGTTCAGCCACTGACCCACCTTGTTCTCGCTAAAAGCAAAGGGATAGTGTGTCGGCTCCTCGATCGTATAGTCAGCATTGCCCCGCGTGCTGTTCACGTGCACAATCGAGTGGCAGACAGTGCACGTGATCCCCGCGTGAGCCGTGGGATCGTTCACCAAGTCATAGTTCGGGTCGCTGAACTTGCCGCTGAAGAAAGGCACCGGATCATGGCAGCCCGCACACCACCGCGAAGCCTGCACGCTCCCGTCTCGCTTGAGGGCCACCTCGCGGGTCTCGCGCACGGCAAACAGATAGAAGGGGTTGTTGAACGAGCTGAACCGGTGGGCACTGTGAAACCAACCCTCGTACGCCTTGGGATGGCACTTCAGACAGTACTGGTCCGCCATCATCACGTGCTCCGGGATGAAATTCCCCGTGGACGTCACCGCCAGCGAGGGGAAGAAATACTTGCGGCCCTCCTTCGGCCCCGCCACGTTCCACCGCCGCGGGTCGTGCGAGTGTAAGAAAACCATGCCCATCACCACCAGACCTACCACAAACGTGTACGCCAGGCCCACACGCCACTTGATTCGCGGACCTGCCAGCCGATGCAGCCAATACAGCCAGGCAGCGGCCAATGGACTCGCCACGTGCAGCCAGTACACGGTGTTGCGCGCCGCCGGCAGCTTGAGTTCCACGCCCGCCACGCGCAGCAGCAAGAATCCGCTTATCAGCACGAGCAAGCTCACGGCAAACAGGGCATAGCCCACGCGCACGGCGCGCCGGTTCCGCCGTTGGCGGGCATTGGCCATGTGCACAACGCCGAACACTAGAAATGGCACCACCAGCAGCAATCCCAGTGCGAGGTGGCCCAGGAACATGTACTGGTAGAAGTAGTTCTCGTATACCTCGCCGGTGAGCCACTGCACGAACGTCACACTGGCGAGATAGCCGCTGTTGGCCCCCAGCAAGGCCAAGAGGGCGAACACCACGTACAACAGCTTGCGCAAGCGCGGGCCTACAGCCGGCACGTACTTTTTGCGGCCGGCATGCGGCGCAGTGCCTGAGGGTATACCGATAGCCATGAACATCCAACTCCCAATGCGGTACGGCGTACAGGCGTGTGTGCGGCAGGCGCGGCCACAGCCTGTCCAACGAGGGTAGGGCCGCGCCCCATGCCAAGGCGTGCGCAGCTCTCTCGAATGGTTTACCTGCGCAACAATACTGTGGCCGGGGCGCGTACCGAAGTCACGACCCTAATTGCGGCGCCACGCTGCGGGGAGGACGTTCAATGCGCTGTGGCCGCCCAAGCGGCAGAACGGCCGCAGACTCCCAATCTCTCCATGTGGGGTAGGGAGTTTCCGCGAACGGCGAACCGCCCAACAGTGCACAAAGGTCGCGTGCCAAACCGGCCCCGTGCGGTACGGGAGGAGAATCTGGCTGTGGCCCGCCCTGGCACCAGGCACCCTGACACGGCGAGGGAGGCGTCTCCTCTTCATGCGGTACCGCCCCCGGACGCACATCTCCATCGACCTCCGCCCGGTGCCCAGCAAGCTGCACGTAATCGCCACAACCTGCCTGCGCTCGTGCTGGCCAGAAAAACACGACGACTCCCGCCGCCGCCAAGTGTAGAAGAAAGCGGCTTGCGGTGTAAAAGCCAACTGCGATCTGCTCGGCCCGTTGATTCGTCGCCATGAACTTGGCCAATTGGGTCGGCATCACCGCCACAAAGTCCGGGCGGCGGATACTTTGGTCGATTCTAAGCCCTGGATTCCGGCGGGTCAATCAACTCGCCATGCGAACGTCTGGGGGCGGTTTGTCGTTTTAAATGCCGTCGAATACAAAATGCCAAAACACGCCAGGCACGTGGGTATTGCGCTTGGATCGCCCCGGCTGTTACTGCCAAGGTGCGGGTGATGTGCAGGGGCAAACTGTAACAAGGTCGCCTGGATTCAAAGAGTGCGCGCACCGGCAGTTGCGTCGACCCTAAAGCACAGCCCGCTCTATTCCCAGCACGTGGCCGGGGCTGCCTCGCCCGACTACCTAGCCCAAGTAGCTGGCCTACCCACTTTCCACTACCCGAGGCGGCCAGTAAGATTCCGCACATCGGCGCTGGCAGTCCCTGTTGCCCGCCGGCGCCAACGTCCACGTGAGAGGTAAACATGCAATTCACCCGCACCCAAGCAACCGCGGCCCTGGCACTGCTCGCACTGGCCTTGGCGGCAGACCCGGCCCGCGGTGAGACCGACCTGGCGCCGGCGTTGGCCATGCTGAACGACGTCGGCCCGTTGGGCGCCGGAAACGAGGCCGCGCAAAACGCCTGGCGGCTCGTAGCAGACGCCGGGCCCGAACAGCTCTGCACCGTGCTCGCTGCCTTCGATAGCTCCAATCCCCTGGCGGAGAACTGGCTGCGTGCCGCGGTGGACGCGATCGCGGAGCGCGCCCTGGCCGCAGGCGCCAGCCTCCCGGTACAGGAGCTGGAAGCCTTCGTCCTCGACCAGGCACACGCCCCGCGTGCCCGCCGCGCCGCCTTCGAGTGGCTTGCGCGGGTAGACGCATCGGCACCCGATCGGCTGGTCCCACGTCTGCTTGACGATGCCAACCTCGAGTTCCGCCGCGAGGCCATCGACCGCTTGACGCGCGAGGCCCAGCAGCAGCTCGAAGCTGGGGATGAGGCTGCCGCCCTGGCCCTCTACGAGCGTGCGTTTGCGGCCGCGCGAGACGAAGACCAGATCGAGGCCCTAGCGAAGGAACTCCAGAAGCGAGGCAAGCACGTAGACCTGGTGCAGCACTACGGCTTTGTTTGCAGTTGGAAGCTGATCGCGCCCTTTGACAACACGAGCGAACGCGCGTTCGACGTCGCATACCCGCCCGAACAGGAGCTGAGATTCTCGGCCAAATACCCCGGCAAAGGCGGCACGACGGCAACGTGGGTCGACCACACAACGGCAGACGAGCGCGGGCTAGTAGACCTCAACAAGGCCATCGGGCCTGTTAAGGGGGCGGTGGCCTATGCCTATGCCGAATTCAACGCGGCTGAAGCTCGAGACGCCGAGCTGCGGCTCTCGAGCGTCAACGCCGTCAAGCTTTGGCTCAACGGAGAGCTGCTTTTGGAGAAAGAGATGTACCACTCGGGTACGGCCCTCGACCAATACGTGGTGCGTACCCGCCTGCGGCCGGGCGCCAATACGATCTTGCTCAAGATCTGCCAGAACGAGCAGACCCAGCCCTGGGCACAGGATTGGTCGTTCCGGCTGCGGGTGTGCGACCAGGTAGGTACGGCTATCCTTCCCTCGAATCCGTAGACAAAGGGCTGCTTGTCGATGATGACACGACGCTACACGCATCTCGGCCTGGCCGCTGCGGCCATTGTCTTGTGTGCCGCAGATTGGCTCTCCTTCCGAGGCAACGAGACCAACGGCTCGGCGGCCGTGGGCCGGCTCCCCGCCACTTGGGGGACAGACTCCGAAGGAATCGGACGCAACATCGCCTGGAAGGCGGCGCTCCCGGCACGGGGTGTTTCTGGACCCATTGTGGTCGGGGGAAAGGTGATCGTTACCTGCGCGGGCGGCTTCCGCCAGGACCGGCTGCATGTCCTGGCATTTGACGCGGCCAGCGGAAAGCTCGTCTGGGAACGGAGGTTTTGGGCCACCGGGCACACCACCTGCCATCCCACCAGCAGTGTGGCGGCCCCCACGCCGGCCAGCGACGGCCTCCGCATTTGCGCATTCTTCTCGTCGAACGACCTCTTCTGTCTCGACCTCGATGGCAACCTGCTTTGGCTGCGCGCGTTGACGTACGACTATCCCGATGCCTTCAACGACGTCGGCATGGCGAGTTCTCCCCTAATTGTGGGCGATACGGTCATCGTCCAGGTCGAGAATAAAGGAGATTCGTTTGCCGCCGGCATCGACATGGGCACCGGCCAGACCCGCTGGCGGCTCGGGCGGCTGCGCGAGATGAACTGGGCCTCTCCGGCGATCCTCCGCGGCGAATCGCCAGAAAGGGATCTTGTCCTCTTGCAAAGCAGCGGCGGGCTTACGGCGCACGTGCCTGCCACTGGCGAGCAGGTGTGGTCCTTCGATCAGCCTTGCAGCAGCATTCCCTCCGTGGCCGCCGCCGGCGGCCTGGTCTTTGTTCCCTCCAATGGGTTGACTGCACTCAAGGTGCAGCAAAACGCCAGCATGCCCGAAGTGCTTTGGCAGCAGGCCAACCTCGGGAGCGAACAGGCTAGCCCCGTCGTTCACCGCGGTCGTATCTATGCACTCAGCCGCGCCGGTGTACTCACCTGTGCCGATGCCGCAACGGGAGAAACGCACTGGCAATTGCGCATCAAGGGACCGTGCTGGGCCACGCCCGTCGTTGCCGGCGACCGGCTGCTGCTTATCAACGACCAGGGCCATGCCCAGGTCATCCAGCTCGGCGATAAGCAGGGCAAGCTCCTCGGCGAGGCCGATTTTGGCGAACCCGTGCTGGGCTCCCCCGCCGTCGCCGACGATGGAGTGTACGTGCGGGGCGACGCCCACCTCTGGAAGCTTGCCGAGGGAGGCTGACGCCGCGAGTGTCTCTGCTCTCCGTCCCGACCACGGCCCGCCCGATTAGCGGAAGCGTGCGTCCGCCAGGCTCCAAGAGCCTCACCAACCGCGCCCTGGTCTGTGCCAGTTTAGCCTCTGGAACCAGCCGGCTGCATGGCTCGCTCGACAGCGAAGATACCCGCTACATGCTTCAGGCCGTACGCCACCTGGGCGTACACACGCGCGGGCGGTTGGGAGAAGGGGTGTTGGAGGTCGAAGGCTGTGCGGGCCAGTGGCCGGCCAGGCAGGCAGACCTCTACGTGGGCAACAGCGGCACGTGCATGCGGTTTCTCACGGCCGTATGTGCGGTGGGACATGGCCGCTACCGGTTGGACGGTAATGCGCGGATGCGCGAGCGTCCCATTGCAGACCTGCTGGAGGCGATGCGCGGCCTGGGAGTGCAGGTAGAAGACGAGCTGGGGACCGGTGCACCGCCCGTGGTAGTGCATGCTGCGGGGCTGCCTGGCGGTCGGGTTGCGGTGCGCGGCAACGTTTCCAGCCAGTTTCTCAGCGGGCTATTGATGGCCGCGCCCTATGCACGCGCGCCGGTTGTGCTAGAAGTTCCGGGCACGCTCGTTTCTCGTCCTTACGTCGATATGACACTTGCGGTCATGTCAGCCTTTGGCGTAGGGGCAGCGTGGCAAGGTCCTTGTTTGCAAGTGCCTCAGGGCTGCTACCTGGGCTGCGAGTATACAATCGAGCCAGACGCCTCTGCGGCCAGCTATTTTCTTGCGGCGGCTGCGATTACCGGCGGCAGCGTCACTATCCAAGGACTCGGCAGCGCCAGCTCTCAGGGCGACGTCGCCTTTGCACACGTGCTCCAGCAGATGGGCTGCCGCATCGAGCGGCTTGCTGATCGCATCACGCTCACGGGCGGAGCGCTCGTGGGGGTACAGGCCGATATGAACCGCATCAGCGATACGGTGCCCACATTGGCTGCGGTAGCCCTGTTTGCCGAGGGCCCCACTACCATTACGGGCGTCGAACACGTGCGCTACAAGGAAACAGATCGTTTGCGCGCACTGGCCACCGAGCTGCGAAAGCTAGGCGCAAGTGTGGACGAGCGGAGGGACGGGTTGGTGATCACGCCGGCAGCGCTGCACGGCGCGGTCATAGAAACATACGACGATCACCGCATGGCCATGAGCCTTGCCCTCGTGGGGTTGAAGGTGCCGGGCATCGTCATCTCGAACCCAGAATGCACCGCGAAGACGTACCCGGGGTATTTTGACAACCTTTTCCGGCTTGCCGGCGTTTGAGCCGCAGCTATGGGCATCCCACTAGCTGCGGCATCCTGCCGCAGACCCCAGTACCTGCGGCATCCTGCCGCAGACACTGTGGCCGAACTGGCCATGGGCGCAATCGTCGCGGGCAGCGGTTGAAAAGCCGCCCGCGTTCCGCCGCTCCCTGGCCTCTCTTGGTAAGGGGCAAAGCAGGTTGCTCTCACGTTTTTGCATCGGAACGCAGGTGCCCCCACTAGTAAGGCGGAAGCCACCGTGCACCCCCTTGCCAAGGGAGCGAAAGAAGGGGTACGCCCGTTAGGGCAGTACTGGTGCCTTCTTTGACAGATGATTGCTGCTATGATCGGGCAGTTCTGTTGCGCTTGCCTTCGGCACGCAAGCACACGGCGGGCGCCGCAGGCCGGAATCGGGGGCGAAAGGCCAAGGCCGTGCGACCATCGGCCGGCGTTGGGGGGCCCGTACGAGCCGGCTGTGAGCCAAACAGCTCTACCTGCTGTTCCATGGTGCGAGGGAGGTCGGACGGCCGCTCGGGAGTCATCGCTGCGCGAAGTCGCCAAGAATTGCAGACACGAGCCTGTTCATTCGGTACTCGGCCAGCCGAGCACGCAACTAGGGCAGCTCCCAGACGCGAATGTCGTCCCCTCCACCCGAGAATGCATGGCGGCCATCGGCCGTGAGGGCCAGCCACCGCACCAAGTCCGTGTGCCCGAACAGCTCGTGCAGGCAGTTGCCGCTCTGAAGGTCCCACACGCGCAAGGTCGTGTCCCGGCTTCCCGAGACGACGCTGCGGCCATCGGGCGTGAGGGCCAGGCACAACACGTCCTCCGTGTGCCCGAGCAGCTCGTGCAAGCAGTTGCCGCTCTGAAGGTCCCACACGCGCAAGGTCGTGTCCCGGCTTCCCGAGACGGTCCCGCGGCCATCCGGCCTGATGGCCAGGCACACGACGCTCTCCGTGTGCCCGCGCAGCTCGTGCAGGCAGACACCTCTCTGAAGGTGCCAGACGCGCAAGGTATAGTCCCGGCTTCCCGAGACGGCCCTGCGGCCATCGGGCGTGATGGCCAGGCACCGAACCCAGTCCGTGTGCCCGCGCAGCTCGTGCAGGCAGACGCCGCTCTGAAGGTCCCACACGCGCAAGGTCGTGTCGTCACTTCCCGAGACCGCCCTGCGGCCATTGGGCGTGATGGCCAGGCACCGAACCCAGTCCGTGTGCCCGCGCAGCTCGTGCAGACACGCGCCGGCCTGGAGGTCCCACACGCGCAAGGTCTTGTCCCAACTTCCCGACACGGCCCTGCGGCCATCGGGCGTGATCACCAAGCACCACACCAAACCCGTGTGCCCGCGCAGCGTGTGCAGGCAGGCGCCGCTCTGCAGGTCCCACACGCGCAAAGTGTTGTCCCCACTTCCTGAGACGGCCCTGCGGCCATCGGGCGTAAGGGCCAGGCAAAGGGCGGCTTGGTCGTCCAGCAGGCCAAGCTTGGGGCTGCTGGGCGGCCGTAGTGCTGGATCAGCACCGCCACCCATAGCACGGTCGGCCGTGGCTGGCGGTCGCGCGTTCGGTTCCGCCTGCCCGACCCCTGGCTGGTTCGCCCTTTGGGATAACTGCTCGTAGAGCCTGTGAACCCACGGGAGCGCACCTTCCTGCGGGCGATCATCGGGCCTGAACGCAACGGCGCGTCGGACCCACTCCGCCTCGGACCGCTCCAGCCCATCCACGATCGGATCGCCCTTCTCTTGACGTTTCACTATCTCGATCAGATTCGTACCAAACGGATCCCGACCGGTGCGCAGCTTCAGGTATGTGGCTGCCAGGTTGTAAAGGCCCACGGTCTTCGATAGCCGGTGTTCCTCATACGCCTCCGGCGGAAGATAGCCCAATGTCCCCGAACCCGTGTGCGTCGCGGTCGAGGCACCGGCAAACTTGGCCAAACCCAGGTCGGCCACCTTCACGTAGCCATGAAACAGCAACAAGTTCTGCGGCTTGATATCTCGATGGTAAATCCCCCGGCCGTTGAGAAAGTCTATCCCCTCAGCGGCCTCCTTGATGTAGCGCAAGAGGTCTTTCAGCGGGATGCCCGGCCGGCCCACCTGGACATGTTGTTCGAGCAAATCGGCCAGGCTCCCCTCGGTCGACAGCTCCCACCGGGTCACCAAATAGCCCCCAAGCACCCAGTAGTCCATCAGCGTCACCACGCGTGGATGGCCCGCGATGGTCTGCACTAATTGCAGATTCTCGAGTTCTTTCTGGATGGCTTGATTCTGCATGCCCGGCCCACCGCCATCGAGCCGAGCCAGCGAGACCTTCACGGCACAGCGCACTCCCTGGGCAGACTCTGCCTCGTACACTTCGGCAAAGCCGCCGCAGCCCCGGCGGCGAATGATTTTCAGGCGGTGCTGCTCTTCGAGAGCCTTGCGAACCACTTCGTCCATTGCCCGAACTCGCCCGTTGCACGCAGTGTGGCGCTCGCAAACGCCGTGGCCTGGCCCCGGACGGCCGCAAACCGACCGCTGCGTTTGGAGTCCCCCAAGCGGGAGTGTAGTGGGAGCGTACCCCCCGGTCAACCAACCGAGGGGCTGGCCAGCCGCCCGCCGGCACTAGCCGGGACTGGGTGCGGCGGCCGGCACGGCCGCACCTCGCGTGCGCGGCCAAGGCGGCCGGGACGGCCGCGGTCCCGGGAGTCACACAAGATTTTGGCAAATTTTTTCTTCAAGATCGAGCGGTCTGCTTCGCCTTAATTCATAGAGGCCCCAAGCAGTCGGCGCCCCCAACGCCCTGCGGTGCTACCTAGGTGCACAGCGCTGTCCCGGGGTGTGCAAGCAGAGCCTTGGTTCACAGCCTGGCCGCATGCTGGGGTGAGCGATTGGTTCTTGGTTGCGGAGGTCGTATCATGGTGAACAGATTACTGGCAGTGGTCGGGCTTGTGATTGTGCTGGCCTGCGGTTCGGCCGCCCATGCACAGTGGCCGAGGTCGTTTACGCGCAGCGCGTACGACGGCTACGACTATTATTTGCTGGGGGGCGGCACGGGCTTCAGCAGGCCGAACGTGTTTGGCGGCTTCGACTACTACTCCTCGCGTGGCGGCAGCGCCTTTAGCAGGCCGAACGTGTTTGGCGGCTTCGACTACTACTCGTCGCGTGGCGGCAGCGCCTTTAGCAGGCCGAACCTGTTCGGCGGCTTCGATTACTACTCGTCGCGTGGCGGCAGCGCCTTTAGCAGGCCGAACGTGTTCGGCGGCTTCGATTTCTTCGATTGGTAGGCTGAATAGCCCCCTGGTTGAGAGGCCCTGCTAATGCCCGCAGGGGGGCTGTGTTGCAGTACTTCCAGGGGCCTTGGGCAGGCTTCGAGGGATCTGAGATCTCAAATTTGAGATCTCAGATCCCATGTTCTAGATCTCAGCTCCCGCCAGCGCGACGCCCTTGGGCATATGGCACGACGGCAACCCAGGCACCTTACGGGACCTGGCAAGGCTCAGAGTGCGGCTGTTTTTCTGCCGCGCTACAGGCAATTTTTTTTCAAGGCTGGCTCTCTTGCGGACGTAATGGGGTCGATATGGTCCGCAAACGCTGCTTTCTTGCTACGGCCGGAGCCATCGATGCGGGTTCGGCAGGCTTGCCGGAAATAAAACTGTCCGGCGCCTCTGGGCCGCCTCCGTGGGATCCATGCCGTCTGATGGCCACGCACAGTGCAACCAGAGGGCTCTCATGGGCCGCCGATAAGCATTAGTGTTGGATGGGGGCCAGGTCGCTGGCGAGGCCGGTGTGCGATCGCTTCGCGGGGCTCTGGAAGACCGAGCTGGGGCTGCACGCAAATGGCTATACTGTACGGTGGTCGACCACGAACTGCTTCGTAGAGCGTTCGTGGGTACCGCCCACAGTGCAGGTACCATTGTCATTGCCGGCCCAGAAGAGCCCGTAGCACAAGTTGCACATGTGCCATTTCTTCTCCCCCTGGCCGGCGCCGTTTGTTCATCCCCCAGCCACGTCGATCACCACGCGCCCCACTGCCTCTCCGCTGCGCACAAAGTCCATTGCCTCATTGACCTGCTCGAGGGAAAAGCGTGCAGCGATGGCCGGGCGGAGCAAGCCACGCGCAAGCCAGGCGAGTGCGTCGGCGACGTCAGACATTCCGCCGTTGCGCGAGCCGATGAGCTGCAGCTCTCGCTGTGCCAGCGTGATCGTATCGATGGGAGGCGTTTCCTGTTCCTCGCCAATGACGATGATCTTGCCGCCGCGAGCCACGGCCCCGGCTGCAAGCCGCAAAGTGGATGCCGTGCCAACCAGGTCGAAGACGGCGTCGACGCCCTCCCCCTCATCGCCAAAGCGTAACAGAGCTTCGGCTGCCCCAGGGTCGGCCAGCAGGCCAAGCTGGGCGCCCGCGGAGAGGGCCGCGTCGACGTTTGGCCGACGCCGATCGACGGCCGCAGTGCGCACGCCGCAAGCACTCAAAAGCTGCACGAGCATGAGGCCAATGCCGCCGGCGCCCACAACAGCGGCCGTTTGCCCGACGCTCAGCCCAGCCTTTCGAACGGCATGCACGGCGGTGACGCCAGCACAGCTTGCCAGCCCGCCCAGCTCGAACGAAACCTCTTCGGGCAGAGCCAGCAGATTGCGGGAGGGGACTTTGAAGTACGTGGCAAAGCCGCCCCACACCGTCACGCCCAGAATGCCTCGCAGATGCGTGGCCTGCGCATGCTGACCCGCGCGCGTGTAGCGGCACTCGCGGTCGTACACAAACAAGTGGGGAACGACGCGGTCTCCCGGCCGCCACTGCTTGACGTTCTCTCCAACGGCGGCCACCACGCCCGCTGGTTCGTGTCCCAGTACATGCGGTAACGGCGGCACGTAGGCAATGCCGTCTTGCAAGTGCAAATCGGTGCGGCAAATGCCGCAGGTCCGCGTGGCCACCAGCACCTCGTCGCCATCCAGCTCCGGTTCAGGCACATCGGCCAAGACCAAAGGCTGGCCGACCGCGTGCAAGAGGGCGGCTTTCATGCGTCGTCTCCCCGCGCTGGTCAATGCAATCCCAACTCGATCTCCACGTCTCGGATCGCCTCGGCATTACGGCGCGCACCATCTTCGAGCAGCGGATAATTGTACAGGTCATTGGTAAGCGTACCGTTGAAGCCCACGCTCAGGAGGGCTTGCACAATAGCGCGCAGGTCGAGCACCCCCTCTCCCAGCGGCAGATGCAGTGCGTAGGTTTCCGCGTCACCATCAGAGAAATGCAGGTGCGTGATGCGCTGGCCTAAGGTGCCTATGCACTCGACGTACGCCTGTGGATGGCCCACCCCGTAATGGCAGCAGTCGTACAGAATGCCAATCGTGTTCGGTGGGAGACCTTCGCCGGCCCCGTCGATCAGATCGGAGGCCCAGGCTGGGTCGATGCTCAGCGTGTCGGGATGCGGCTCGAGCACGAGTTGCAGGCCGGCCTGGGCCGCACGCGCCCCGGCCTGCCCGAACAGGCGGATGTTCGCCTCCAGACACTCTCCGGCCCTGCGGCCCGCGTTAACGTGTGCCCAGGGGTCGTGGCTGATGACCAGGCCCAGCTCGAGGTCGGCCGCCCAGTCGATGGCCTGGGCCAGGCCAGCCAGCGTTTCTTCGAAGCGCTCGTAGGGGTCGACCTCTACCCAGCAATCGAAACCGTAGGCATGCAGCCCCAATTGGGAAATCCACTGAGAGAATCTCCGCCGCAGCCCGGGAGTGCACAGCTTGGTGTAGAACGGCGGTCGAGACAGCTCCAATCCGTCAAAGCCGCAATCGCGTACGAGGCGGCATATTTGCTCGATGCTGCGGCCCTCGTGAAAACTGACGGCATTGATGCGTGGCACGTTGATACACCTCGAGGCCTGACAGGTGTTTGGGTGTGCGAAGCTGTTCTAGGAGCCGGGCACCCAAACTCGCTTGGCGGGGCTGCCTGTGCGGCGGGCCTTGATGCGAACATAGGGCGGGATGTACATACAACGGTGAGCAAAAGTTCCTGGGGCGGCATCGGCCCGAGCATGGAGGGGTTCTGCCACGTCTTCGATGACAAAGCCGGCGCGGCACAGCCCGCCCAGCAGTTCTTCCCAGCGATGCAAGAACTCGAGGGTGCCATACTCGCGGTGCGGGCTCCCCTGCACCGGAGGCAGCGGGCCGGCATGGTAGTAGGGGACCTCCAGCTCGTAACCACGCATACCCGGTTGCACAGACGCTTGAAGGCTGGTCGGTTGCTTGTGCTGACTGATGTACAGACCGCCTGGCACGAGCACGCGTGCCACCTGATGATATACGGCCTTGACGTCAGGCACGTAGCAGGTGCTGACGGGCTGGAGCACGACGTCGAAGCACTCTGGGGCCAGCATCGAGAGGTCGTGCATTGTCGTAAGGATAGTGCGGAGGTTAAGGCCGTGCCGCGCTGCCATTTGCCTGTCGAGCGCCAGCATGGCGGGGGACAGGTCGACGACGGTCACGTCGGCCCCCGCGGCAGCGTACAACACACTCTGGCGGCCGCCGCCGCCTGCGAGGCACAGGATGCGTTTGCCGGATACGCCCCCGTCGATCCACGATAGGTCGAGATTGGCGAGCGGCTCGCGCACTTCTTCCTCGGAGGCAGGCCGCGCGAGCGGATGGCCGCGGCACGCCATGTCATCCCACCCGCGGCGGTTGTGCGTGAGGATCGCGGCGAACGGCTGAGAAGCCGGCGGCTCCCGTTCGGTGGGGGCGAACTGCGCAGCGTGCGTCGCTGTGGGGCGAACTCGGCTGGGATCAACCCCTCCGATCCCCGCCGCACCAACGCTGTTGAATGGTTGGGGCTCGTCGCAATCAGGCATAAGCATACGCAGGCTTGAACACACGTCCGAGGGCGGCCACCACCGCATTCATGCCAACAGGCGGCTCACCGTACTTTATCAACTGGCGCTCGCGGCTTCACGCTGGCCGGCAGGGGCTGGCGTGCGGTGTTCGTGGGCAGAGTCGCCGCCAGCCAAGGCACGAAAGCATGGGCCACAAGGTGCTTGGCGTGCTTCGGCCGTGACCCGTTCGGCGCAAAGGTGCCACACGTCGATGGCGGTGCAAAAAGGCCGCCTTGCGGCTGATGGTTTCCCAACTGCCAGCCCGATTACTGCGGCGCCCCACCGCTGCCGGGCTGAGAGGTCAGAAGTGCAATCAGCCCGGCGTTTGCAGGAGGAAACTCATACGCAGAAAGTTCGCGGGCAGGCACCCAGCGATAGGGAGCGCGCGGTGCTTGCGGCGTGTACGCCAGACGGCAGGCAAAGAACCGCAATTCGTGCTGGCCATGGGGGTAGGCGTACACCACCGCGGGAAACTCACCGCATACGACCACGTCTAGGCTCGTCTCTTCGGCACATTCGCGCTGGGCGGCCTGTGCGGCCGTTTCTCCGTGCTGCACCTTCCCTCCGGGGAATTCCCAAAGGCCGGCCAACGGAGCGCCTGGGGGACGCTGGCCGATGAGGTAGCTGCCTTCGTGCTCCACCACAGCCACGGCAATCAACATGCGATTGGGGCGCGCATCTGAGTCAGCTTGTGACATGCGGTCGCGCCTCGGTCGATGCTTACCAAACAAGGGCGCGTGGGCGGTCTTGTGCCCCTCACTCGGCCGGCTTGCGGTGTGCCTCGAGCAACCTGCCCGGCGAGCCCATGATGTTGTAGCCGGCGTCCACGTGCAGGATCTCTCCGGTAATGCCGGTTGCCAGGTCCGAGAGCAGAAATGCAGCGGCGCGGGCCACCTCGTCGTGCGTGATGTTGCGCCCCAGGGGCGCCATTTTCTCGTACAAGAGCAACATGTCGTCCACTCCGGCGGCACGCCCGGCAAGGGTACGTAGCGGGCCCGCACTGACCGCGTTCACTCGCACACCCTGGGGCCCCAGGTCGAACGCGAGGTACTTGACGATGGCATCCAATGCGGCTTTGCAAATACCCATGATGTTGTAGCCGGGAACGGCCTTTTCTCCGCCGAAGTAGGTGAGTGTGACCACGCTTGCACCGGCTTGAAACAAAGGCCGAGCGGCCCGCACTGCGGCGATCAGGCTGTAGGCGCTCACTTCCATGGCGTGCTTGAAGCCAGCGCGGCTGGTATCGACCGTGTCGGCCTTCAGGTCTTCGAGCGGGGCGTAGGCGATCGAGTGCACGAGAAAGTCGATGCTGCCGAACGCTTCGCGGGCGTGATCGACGACGCGGTTGATGTCGTCGTCGTTTGTAACATCCATGGGCACCAAGAACCGGGCGTTGGATTGGTTTTCGATAAGCTGTGCCACGCGGCGGCGGTTGCGTTGGCGCTCGTCGTCGGGCCGGTCTGGCAAATGGGTGAAGCCGCACAGGGCTCCTTCGGCCATGACAAAGCGAGCAATGGCCCATGCGATCGAGTGGTCGTTTGCCACGCCCAGCACCAGGCCCTTCTTTCCCTCAAAAAGGCCCATGAATGACTCCTTGTTGTTGACAACTAGCGCGGACCGTACGCCAAGGGTGGGCGAACCGCGAGGGAAGAATACACGCTTCTTTGCGGTTGCTCAACAGGCTCGCAGCCGCGGCCCACACGTGCGTCTTGGGCCGCAAGTGCAGCAGGGGGCGGCTGGATTGCCGCCAAACGATTCGACACGGCGGGTGCTCGCAGCGCCGTTACTTAGACAGCAGACGGCGGCCGAATGATACGAGAGGCTCCACGAAGGCAGGTCTGGTTGAGTATGATGTGAAGAGACCTCTGTGGTAGATTCGACACGGTGCTCGTTTCCAGTTATCCGAAACTGCGCGTCAGACCAAAATGCCCAGCGATGTTACCCGCCCCTTGGCGGCAGAGGAACCGGCACAGGCCGCCGCTCGACTTCCGGACCTGGCATGCGAGCTGGCCCGACTGGCCCGTACGCGCGCGAGCGTGCAGAACTATTTGGCAGAGGCCCTGAGCGCCATCGCGTTGATGGCGCGTGCCGACTACTGTGCGGTTGTGGGGCCGCATGACGGGCAGTGGACCGTCTGGCAGCAGACGCAGCCGCGGCGTACCGTCCCCTTGAGCCTGTTAGCAGAGTCGCTCGATGCGGAGCAGGCGCGAACGCGGCCGCCGTGGGTTGTCGTACCGTTAGGGCGGCGTTCGAAGGGCGAGCTGCTGGCGGTGCATGCGCCGCATTTGACTGCTGCGTGGGAAGAGTTACTAGCGGCGGCAGCGGCCTTGGTGGGGGAGGGTGTGGCTACGGTCCGGGCACGTGAGCAGGAGCGGCACCGGATGCAGCGGCTGGAGGCGGTTCTGGAGGTCTCAAGCCGGTTGTACCAGCAAGACAGCATGGAGAAGCTGTTGGTAGAGATTGCCGAGGCGGCTGCGCGCGTGTTGGAATCCGATCGTGCGAGCATCTTCCTATGGGACCGGCCGAATAAGCTGCTGGTCGCGCGGCCTGCGCTGGGGGTGGGAGAAGAGTTGTGCATTCCTGATACGACGGGAGTCGCGGGCCAGGTGTTGCAGACGGGCCGGCCGATGCGCGTTGCGCATGACCGTGGGCAGGAGATGATATTTCGTGGCGTCGATGCAAGGCTGGGATATCAGACCGAGACGTTGCTGTGCGTGCCGTTGCGCGGTCGAGACGGCCAACTTTTCGGGGTGTTTGAGGCCGTCAATAAGCTGCGAGGCAACTTCACAGACGAGGACGAGGCGCTGCTTGTCAGGCTGGCGGCCCAGGCGGCTGTGGCCCTGGAGAACACGCAGCAGCGCGAGGCATTGCTGCAATCTCGCCGTTTGATGAGCGAGCAGGCAGCCGAGGGAATACGCCTGATTGGCGAGAGCCCGGCCATTGCTGCCCTGCGCTCCACGATCCGCCGTGTGGCGGAGACAGACTTGGCCGTGCTGATTCTGGGAGAGAACGGCACGGGCAAGGAAGTGGTCAGCCGCTCGATCCACTATCTGTCGCGCCGCCGGGACCAGCCATTCGTGGCAGTCAACTGCGCAGCACTGAGCGAGACGCTGTTGGAAAGCGAGCTGTTCGGCCACGAAAAGGGCGCCTTCACCGACGCACATGAAGCGCGCGCCGGCAAGTTCGAGCTGGCGCGTGGGGGAACGCTGCTGCTGGACGAGATAGGCGATCTAAGCCCCTCCGGGCAGGCCAAGCTGTTGCGCGTGCTGGAGGAGAAGGTTGTGGTGCGCGTGGGCGGAAGCGCGTCGATCGCTACCGATACGCGGGTGATTGCCGCCACGAATCAGGACCTGGCAGAAATGGTCCGCCAGCGACGTTTCCGGCAGGACTTGTATTTTCGGCTCAACGTGGTGACCCTGGCGCTCCCTCCGCTGCGCGAGCGGCGCGAAGACATCCTGCTATTGGCTGAGTATTTTCTGCACGATTTCTGCCGCAAGGCGCGGCGCAAGCCGCCCAAGCTTACGCCTGCCGCACGCCGCCGCTTGCAGAGCCATGCTTGGCCCGGCAACGTACGCGAACTGCGCAACCTCATGGAACGCTTGGCCTATCTTTCGTCTGACGAGCGGATCGACGAGCCGGACCTGATGCTGGTACTCGATCCGCTGGCACAGTCTGCGGCAGGCGTTCCGCACGATCTTACGCTTGCCAGCGCCACGGTGCGGTTTCAGACAGAGTATATCCGGCACGCCATCGAGCGCGCGGGCGGCAATGTGAGCGAAGCCGCGCGCTCCTTGGGCGTGCATCGCTCTAACCTGTACCGTAAGATGCGGCAGCTTGGCATGCTTGGCGGGGAGTGAGCCCCCAAGGCTTCGGCAAACAAGCCATCGGCTGCGATCGGCTGACGGCGCGCACACGGTTCGTGTAACTGCCGGCGATACAGCGTGCGGCTCCAACACGCGAGATGGCAGGCGGCAGGCGACGATTGCGCGCGGCATGCCACCGAATTGGAACGGCTGGTCTGGCAGTTCTACACGAACGAGCTGACTTGGCCGTACGTCGGCCTTGCTCAACCGAGATTTCCCACGCCGATGCGCGGAGCAAACAGTTGATTGACCGGTTTGGCGGCGAACGCTAGCATCTTGCTTGTGGCGGCACGCGGAGCGCAATTGCCACCCGCTTGGTCTTTGCAAGTTGTCGCTTGCAGCAGGGTGGCAATGATGGGTGTGGCGAGCGCGGTTGGCCGGTGCCGCTGTGGGAACGCGTGCGAAGGAGGCGCGAACATGCATGGCGTGCGGCGAGCGGGGCGAAGGAATCGCAGGTTCTCCGGGCGAGGCGTGGAGCGGCTCGAATGCAGGCGGCTGCTGTGTGTTGACGCGCATCCGCACTTTGACGAGCTAGGGGAGTTGGGGACATCGCCGATTGTGGAAGGGTTGCCTGCCGTACCTTCAGCGGAAGGTGCCGAGGGCGGCAACGTCGCCGTTCGGGCTGCGGCAAAGCTTCCCCTCACCAGCATCCCAGAATTGAACAGCTTGCCGAGTGCCGACGCCACCCTCTACCTCGACTTTGACGGGCACTTCGAGGAGCAGTGGGGGAGCTTCCGCAATGTGCGAACGCCGGCATTCGACCTGGATGGCGATCCGCTTACGTTCACTCAGTCTGAGCTAGACCGCATTCGGCAGATCTGGGAGTACGTGGCCGAAGATTATGCCCCGTTCCGTCTGAACGTGAGCACGGTAGAGCCGCCGAGTTTTGCCGATGGCGTGGCGCTGCGTGTGGCCATCGGCGGAGACGGGATGTGGTCGGGCGGAAAGTACGGCGGCGTGGCGTACGTGGATTCGTTCACCAACTACCTTCCCAATACGGTTTACGTATTCTCCAAGAATCTTGGCGGCGGCAATGCGCGCTACGTGGCCGATGCGTCCTCGCACGAGTCGGGGCACGCCTTTGGTTTGTACCATCAGAGCCGGTACCGTGGCGTTACCAAGATCGAAGAGTACTACAAGGGACCAGGCGATGGCCGCGCCCCGCTCATGGGCAGCAGCTTTGCTGCCACGCGCAGCCTGTGGTGGCTGGGCACATCTGCGGTGAGCCATCGCCACATTCAAGACGATATGGCGCACATCGCCCGGAGAACGAACGGGTTCGGCTACCGCCCCGACGACCACGGCAACAGTCTGCGGCAGGCGACGGACCTATCGATCTCGGGCAGCACCGCCACGGGGGCCGGGGTCATTGAGCAGACGGCAGACGTCGACTACTTTGTGTTTACCACGGGGAAGGGACGCATTTACTTCACCGTAAGCGTTGCGCCCAACGTGAATAACCTCGATGCCACCCTCAAGCTCTTGGACAATCAGGGGCGAGTCATCGCTGCGGCGGACCCGAGCAATTCATTTAACGCCACGATCACGGCCAACATCACCAGGGCAGGCAAATACTACGTGGTGGTGGGAAGCCATGGTTTATACGGTGATGTGGGACAGTACTCGCTCAAGGGGACCATTGTACCCCAGCGCAGGCGAGACTTGAGCGAACCGGCGGCCGACTTGGGGCCAATTGCTGCATCCACGGTTCAATTCGGCGAGAGCCATGCCCCCCTGGCGATGGGCAGCTTTGTACGTGCCGAAGCGGTGGGCGCCAACATCGGCAGCGAAGCTACGGCCAGTCAGCCCGCAGTGGCCGAATTGGCCCTAGGTTCAACAGCCGGGGCGGCCAGCGGAACACAAGGGCTGGGCGCAATTGTGGGCGGCAGCTTGGCGCCCGCGGCCGCGGCGACGGCAATGACCGAAGGCAGATGGCGCACACACTCGTTGCTCGTTCCGCTGCGGCCGCTTACGAGCGCGCGCCAGTCCACAGAGACCGTGCAGACAGCGGCTGTGAGCGCCGGCGGCGAGTTCGCCCCCACCTCGCGCTTGCTCGAGCAAAAGCCCAAGCTGCCCGCACGGCGCGGTGGCGAGTCGCAGTCTCTCCAGTTGAGCGAGCCTCTTGCGCCGCAGCTTGTCGACCGTGTCTTTGCAACGTGGTGGTCATAAACTGGCAGCCTAACACGCGACTGGACGGCATCGGACGGTCGCCGCAAATTTCCAGCAAGGCGCAGGATGGCCTGACGCAGACTTGCCCGCCACGCGCGAATGGATTGCGCAAATGCGCCCATTGGGGAGCCGCCGAAGCAGGCCTCCGGTCGATTCTTCCCGACCCTCTCGTCTCCCGGCCGGACGGTCATGCATCAACCGTAGTCGCTCGGCAGAACACAATTCGCGTCACAGCCGCGTTGGCCACAACGCGGTTCAGGTAGCAGCCGCGTTGGCCACAATGCGCGCGGACGCTGGATGCACGCTCCATTGGCACGCCAGCCCTGCACTCTGGTGAGCGCGGCTACCGCGTTCTGCGGCACGATGCCGCAGCTACCGCGAGTACGGCCCGTAGCCGCGGGTCCCCAGAAACGTAACAATCGTCCCATGCGCTCAGCTTGCTGGCCAGTTTTGTGTGAAGGTCAAGGAATGCGAATCAAGCAAGGTTGCTTTGCGCCAGCCACGGTGTATGATACACACTAACGTGAGGAGGTGGTTGCATGACTGCCCGCGCATTGGCACGCCTCTACCGCGACTCGCTGGCTCTGGCGACAGACCTGTACCAGCTCACGATGGCCTGCGCATACTGGAAGTCGGGCCTGGCAAGCCACGAAGCTGTGTTCCACCTCGTATTCCGCAAGCTTCCGTTTGGCGGCGGATTTTGCGTGGCCTGCGGCCTGGCAACGGTTTGCGACTTGCTCAGCGATCTGCGTTTCTCTGCCGACGACCTTGCTTACCTTGCCAGCCTGACCGCTCCAGACGGCAACGAGCTGTTCGAGCCCGAGTTTCTCAAATATCTAGAGCAGCTCGAGTTCGCGGTGGACGTCGATGGCCTGCCCGAGGGCACGCTGGTATTCCCGCACGAACCGCTGCTGCGTGTGCAAGGCCCGTTGGTGGCATGCCAAATCTTGGAAACGCCGCTTCTTGCGGTCCTGAACTTTCAGACGCTAGTAGCTACGAAGGCTGCCCGCACCTGGCTGGCATCCGGCGGCCAGCCCATTTTGGAGTTCGGCCTCCGCCGTGCGCAGGGGCTGGATGGCGGGATCTCTGCCAGCCGAGCCGCCTATGTGGGAGGCTGCGCCGCCACCAGCAATGTTTTGGCCGGAAAGCTGTTCGATATTCCGGTCCGCGGTACGCACGCGCACAGTTGGGTGATGTGTTTTGACCAGGAGCAGGACGCCTTTGGCGCATACGCTGCGGCGATGCCGCATAACTGCGTGCTGCTGGTCGACACCTACGACACGCTCCAGGGCGTGAGACATGCGGCCGAAGTGGGCAATCGTCTGCGGTCGCGGGGGTATGAGTTGGCTGCCATTCGGCTCGACTCGGGCGACCTGGCCGTACTTTCGCAGGCGGCTCGTGAGATCTTGGACGATGCCGGACTGCGGGCCACGCAGATCCTGGCCAGCGGCGACCTGGACGAGTACCTAATCGCCGAGCTGAAGCGCCGAGGGGCGCCGATCGACGCCTGGGGTGTGGGCACGCGCCTGGCCACGGCCTACGACCAACCTGCCCTGGGCGGGGTGTACAAGCTGGCTGCCATCCGTGCGCCTGGCGGTGCCTGGCAGCAGCGCGTGAAAATCTCAGACGATCCGGTAAAGAGCACCATTCCAGGCGTGCAACAGGTGCGCCGCTTCAGGCGAGGCGGGGTGCCCGTGTGCGACGTGCTGTGGAACACGTTGGATTACGAGCCGGGCCTGCTGTCGGCGGGGGCCACCGCATCAACCACGCTGCCGGCTCTTGCCGCGGCGGCCGCGCCGCCAGGCTCTGCAATGGCTGCAACAGTGCCAAGTCCGGCCACCGCGGCTGGACCGCCCCTGCCCCTCGGACCGCGGACCATGCTCGATCTGCGCAACCCTCAGCAGCTATTGCCGGTCCCCGAGGCACAAGCTGAAGACTTGCTGGTACCGGTCTTCAGGCAGGGGCATGCCGTCTACGATCCCCCGCCGGCGGCGGCCGCCCGCAGCACTACGCTGCAAGAGTTGGCGCGGCTCCCGGAGGGGATGAAGCGTCTTACGGATGCCGAGCCGTACCCGGTCTACCTGGACCAAAGGCTGTACGAGCTGCGAGAGCGGCTGCGGCAGAGTCATCGACAAACAGAGCAAGGTTGTTAGCCAGCCGTGGCGTACACGTACGAGTATCCCCGGCCCGCGTTGGCCGTCGATTGTGTGGTGTTTGGCATCCAGGCCGATTCGCTGCACGTGTTGCTGATCGAGCGTGCCCAGGCCCCGTTTCTGGGCTGGTGGGCTCTGCCTGGCGGCTTTGTGCAAATGGGTGAATCTTTAGACGAAGCGGCGCGCCGCGAGCTGCGTGAAGAGACGGGCCTAAGCGAGGTGTATCTCGAGCAGCTCTACACGTTTGGCGAACCCGACCGGGATCCGCGCGAACGCGTCGTCTCTGTGGCCTACTACGCGCTGGTCAAGCCAGGCGAGCAGCAGGTGCGGCCGGCGGCCGATGCCCGCCGCGCCCAGTGGTTCCCCACCTCGCGGCTGCCCACATTAGCGTTCGACCATGAAAAAATCGTGAGGACTGCTATCGAGCGCTTGCGGGGCAAGGTGCGCTATCGCCCAGTGGGCTTTGAGCTGCTGCCGCGCAAGTTTACCTTGGCGCAGCTTCAGCGGTTATACGAGACCTTGTTAGAACGGCCCTTGGACAAGCGGAACTTCCGCCGCAAGGTTCAAGAGGTGCTGGTGGCGCGCGGCGTGGTGGAAGAGCTGCCCGAGTTTCAGACGGGCGTAAGGCACCGGCGGGCAAGGCTGTACCGCTTCGATCGCGCGCGTTACCGTCAGCTAGAGAAGCAAGGCTTCGACTTCGAGCTATGAAGAGCGCCCTGGTGCTGGTCGATTTGCAGCGAGACTTTCTTCCCGGCGGCGCCCTGGCCGTGCCGGAGGGGGATCGGGTCGTGCCGCTGGCCAACCAGCTTGCGCGGCGGTTCCGCCTTGTGGCGGCCACGCAAGACTGGCACCCGCCGGACCACGTGAGTTTTGCTGCGAGCCATCCCGGCAAAAGTCCGGGGGACGTGATCGTGCTGGGGGAGATCCGCCAGGTGCTTTGGCCCGTGCACTGCGTGCAGTTCACGCCCGGGGCGGCGTTTGCGCCAGGCCTGGATACCGGCCCTATCGCGCGCATTTTTGCCAAGGGCACCCAGCGCGACGTCGACAGTTATAGCGGCTTTTTTGACGTTTTGCGCCGCCGCTCCACCGGCCTGGCAGAGTTCCTCAGGGGCCAGGATGTAGGGGTGATATACATTCTGGGCCTGGCTACCGACTACTGCGTGCGAGCCACGGCGCTGGATGCATGTTCGTTGGGCTTTGAAACCCGCCTTGTGGCCGATGCGTGTCGCGGCGTCGAGCTGCACGCGGGAGATGTGCAGCGGGCATTGGCAGAGATGCAGCAGGCTGGGATACAGCTTGTGCACAGCAGCGAGATCCTGCGCTGAGGGTAGCCGGCATGGGCCGCACGATCGCAGTCTTTGCAGGCAGCTTCAATCCGCCGGGCATACACCACCGGCAGCTTGCCGTGTTGCTGGCGGCACAGTTCGACGAGGTGATTGTCGTCCCCTGCGGCTTCATGCCGGGCGAGGCAGCCAACGGGCGTGTCGATTCGATATACCGGGCCGCGATGGCCGACATGACCTTCTGCGGCCTGGCACGGGTGCGTGTAGAACTTGTCGATTTGGAAGCGGCTGCCCACATGACGCACTCTGCCTTGTTGGATCGCTTTGGTGGGGAGGGGGAGGTATGGCTGGCGGTGGGGAGCGATCTGGTGCAAGGGGGTGCGGCGGGCGAATCGGTGGTGCAGCGTACCTGGCTGGATGGCGAGCGGTTGTGGGACCAAGGCCGATTTGTGGTGCTGCCCAGAATGGGCATGCCGGTCGGCAAAGCAGACTTACCGCCGCACGCACGGGTGGTCGATTGCGCGGTGTCTGGTTCCAGCCAGGAGATCCGCAGTCTGATCTTCCACGGGCAGCCTTACCAGCACCTGGTGGTGCCGCGTGTGGCGCGCTACATCGAACGGCACGCGCTCTATCGCGGAGTGCCGGCCCGGCGGGACGCCCTTTTTCGGCTGGCCGAAGCCCGTCTGCTCGTGGTGCATGACGAACGGAACCCCGAGGCCATCGCGGCGGCCGCACGGCTGCCGGTTACGAACGCGCACGAACCGGAGCTGATCGTGGTGATTGGCGGAGACGGCACCATGCTCCGCGCCATCCGCCAACACTGGCGGCTGAGAGCACCGTTCTACGGCGTGAACGCAGGGCACCTGGGTTTCTTGCTGAATGACGACCCGGGTTTCGACTTCGTGCACGAAGAGCTGGTGCTGCACCAGGTGCCGTTATTGTGGGTAGAGACGGAAGGGGTCGATGGAATCCGCCGCGAGGCCGTAGCCTTCAACGACTGCTGGGTGGAGCGGGCGACGGGACAGGCAGCGTGGATCCAGGTCAAGGTGAACGGCGTCGAACGGCTGCCGCAGCTTGTGGCAGACGGTGCGTTGGTGGCCACGGCCGCGGGCAGCACGTCTTATGCGCGGGCCATGGGGGCGACGCCCGTGCCGCTGAATACGCCCGTGCTGCTGCTTGTGGGATCGAACGTCCTACGCCCCCACTCCTGGCGGCCGGCTGTGTTGCCCCTGGATTCGCAGGTAGAGCTGACGACGCTGGACCCGGCGAAGCGGCCATTGCAGGCGTATGTCGACGGCGTATCTCACGGCGACGTGCGCACGATGCGGGCCCGAGTGAGCAACATTGCCGCGGCGGAACTCGTGTTTGCGCCGGGGCACGACCCTGCGGCCAAATTGGCACGCATCCAGTTCCCGCAGCTTTGAATCGATTGCGCCGTATGCTGCCGCCCGAGGGGATTTCGGGCCGCGTGCGGCGTATTAGAGCATTGCCGCCCTGAGGCTCGCGGCGGCGGGGGCGAGAGCTGGCTGATTTCACGGCGATTTGATGGCGGTGCGAGGCCCGCCCCATGGACCAGCAATCGAGCCGCCGGCCAGCAGCCAGCCGGCTAGAGGTATTTTTGGTACGCCTCCACGGCCAGGCGGTCGCAGAGTTCGTTCTCGGGGTGGCCGCTATGGCCTTCGACCCAATGGAAGCGCAGTTCGTGTTGGGAGGAGAGTTCGTCCAAACGCTGCCAGAGGTCGAGGTTCTTTACGATGGGGCCGCCGCGGCCGCGCCGCCAACCGTGGGCCTTCCACCTGGGCATCCACTCCGTGAGTCCTTTGCCCAGGTATTGGCTGTCGGTGAACAACTCCACGCGCGAAGGACGCTTGAGTTGCTCCAGCCCGTAGATCACGGCCGCAAGTTCCATGCGGTTGTTGGTGGTCTCGCGCTCGGCGCCGCTGCACACGAGTTCTTTGCCGCTGGCCGGGTGCTTGAGAATAAAGGCCCAACCGCCGGGCCCGGGGTTGCCGCTACAGGCTCCGTCGGTAAACAGGTGCACGAGTGGCTTGCCCGCGCTCATTCGCCTCATGCCGGGGCAAGGGGCTGCTCGTACGCAGGCCGGCGGTAACGTGCCGCCTCGGCCAAGGGGTCCCCATGGGCCTCATCCGCCGGCTGCGGGAGCTGCCGCGGCAGCCGCACCGTAAAGACACTGCCCTTGCCCAGCTCGCTGCGCAACGAGATATCTCCCCCCAGGAGCTTGCACAACTCCTTGACGATCGAGAGTCCCAGGCCGGTGCCGGAGTACTCGCGTGTAAGCGCGTCTCCGCTGGGCATGATGGTGCGCCCCTGGCGGAACTTCTCGAAAATATGGGTCTGGTCGGCCTCGGAAATACCCACACCCGTGTCTGAGACGACCAGTTCGAAGCGGCCAGCGTCGAGGGCGCGTGCCGTTACGCCGATGCGTCCTCCGTCTGGTGTGAACTTGATCGCGTTCGAAAGCAGATTATTGAGAATCTGTTGCACCTTGCTTTGGTCTTGATACACCACTAGCCCGGGCTCGACGTCGATCGAGAGGTCGAGGTTCTTGCGTTCGGTGAGGGGACGGGCCATGTCGCATTGCGCATGCACCACGTGCTCCAGGCGGAACTCGGCCGGGCGGAGTTCCATTTTGCCGCTTTCGATCTTGGCCAGATCCAGGATGTCGTTGATCATGTCCAGCAGCATCTTGCCAGACTTCTGGATGTTCTGCACGTAGCGCTTCTGGCGTTCGTCGAGCGATGGGATGGCCCCCAGCACGTCGCTGAAGCCGATGATGCTGTTGAGCGGCGTGCGCAGCTCGTGGCTCATTGTCGCTAGAAAGTCGCTCTTCAGCCGGTTCAGCTCGAAGAGCCGCATATTGAGCTGAGCGAGTTCGTCGACTTTGCTGTCCAGGTCCGCATTCACCTGGCGCAGCTCTTGTTGGGCATCGAGCAAATGCCGCAGCATGCGGTTGAATGCTTGGGCCAGGTCTTCGAATTCGTCGGCGGTGTGGATTTCTGCCCGCTGCATCAGGTCGCCGCGGCTGACTGCGTCGCTCACGTTGCGGAGGTGTTTCAGCGGCTTGACGATCACGTAGCGCACAATGGCATACGATGCCACCATGGCCAGAAACCCAGTGAGCACGGCCGTAGAGAGCAGGATAGCTCGGTTGGTGTTCTTGGCGCGGATCGTCTGGCTGTTGGGAATCTGAACGCGTGCTACGGCGATCAATGCGCCGGGTTGCAAGTCCGACGGCCCGGTGGTCACACGATGGCAGTCGACGCACGTTTGAGTCTGCGCGTAGACGGGCTGAAAGTACTCGTAGGTGCGGCCATTGTCGATGTACCGGCCGGCCTCCAGCTCGTCGGCCTGGTCAGCGGGGGCGAGCAGCGGAAATCGGGCGACAAGTTCGATCAGCTCGGCCGGCAGATCCGAACCGGACCAGGCCTGGGCAGGCGAGGAGGAATTGCTGGCAGCACCGCCGCGCGGGTTCTCGTCCCCAAGTGCCCTCTGGTTCACGGAGGAAGTTCCGGGCGCCCCGCCGCGAGCAGTGCCGGCAGCAGACGGCGTCGCCGGCGTCTCGCCCGCTGAACGCACTGCCGGTGCGATGAAGTCCCACGTGTACTCCTGAGTCTGGATCTTGGGGGTCAGGTCCCGAAGAACCTCCCGGAATTCGTCGTTCTCTTCCGACCAGAATATCCAGTGCTTGATGACCAGCGCCGTGTTCACGAGCAACCGGCCCTTGGCAGGGTTCTGCTCGGCTACAAGCTGGTCGGTGCGGCTGCCGTAGATCCAGAAGCTGAGGATCATCAGTGTGGTGAGCGACAGACCAAACAGCACCCGGCACTTTCGCTCCAGGTTGGTTTCGCCCAGCGCGCGCTTGATGGTGCGGTATGACATGTGATGATGCAGCCATTCGCCGTTCAGGCTGTATTCTAAGCCGCGGGCCGCCCAGCGTATAGCTCAGTGTAGGGAGTACCGCGGGACGGCCGGGAGAGATTCGCCGCACGACTTCGGCGCGGCGCACATCTCGCAGCACCGCCGCTCGGCCCCGCACGGGCCGCAGGGGCACAGGGCGTACCGCCATCCCGGCCGAGATCTCCGTTCACATCCTTCCCCTTACCTTGCGCGGCGATGGCCACCGGCGTGTTGGCGTCGGCACCGATCGCCACGATGCTGACTTCTTTGAGGACGGACGCCTTGACCAGCGTGAACCCGCGGGCCTGCGCCTTGATGGCCCGGCCGTTGACCTGGACCTGTTCAGCCGGGCGCACCCGCTTGTAGTCGCTGGGCGCGACGCCGACCGAGGCCTGGAAACGGAATCCGGCCTTGGCCAGCTCGACTACCTGCCGGGCCGCGTCGGTCGAGGGCGTGATCGCGCCTGCACCAGCAGCCGGCCGCCAGCGACGACCGCCTTGCCATGCCCGACGATCCCCTTCAGCGCGACGTCGTGGTCCGCCAGGATGCCGGCCTGATCCGCCGAAGCGTCGATGCCGGCCAGGTCGATCCCGCGCTCGACCAGGTGCGTGGCAAAGCTGTGGCGGAACGTATGGCAATGAATCGCCCGGCTCAGGCCAGCCGCACCGCCCGCCGAGGCTACTTCCCGCTGAAGCGAGAAGGGGTAGACGTGGTGTCGCCCGAGCTGGCCAGTCTGTGGACAGCGCGACAGCTTCCTTGAGTCGAACACGAACTGCCAGGCCAGTTCCTGCGCCGCCCGCGGGTACTTGCGCTCCAAGGCGTTGGGCAGCTCCATCTGCGCCACGCCGCGCGCCAGGTCGCGTTCGTGCAACCAGCGACGCCACGCGAGTTGGCGCTCAGGTCCGCGCGGACAGAGCGGGGCAGCATCACCACCCGGTCCTTGTTACTCTTGCCTCAGCGGACCACGATCTGCCCGCGTGACAACTCGATGTCCTTGACGCGCCGATCGCAGCACTCCATCAAGCGCAGGACGCAACCATAGAGTAGCCGGGCCATCAGCCAGAACATCCCTTCGGCGCCTTGCACACGGTTGAGCAGTGCGGCCACTTCCCCAAGGGCCAACACGACTGGTAACCGCTTCGGCCGTCGTGCTCGCACCGCCTCGAATTGGCCGACGTCGATCTCTAACACTTGCTTGTACAGGAACACGAGCGCGTTCGGCGCCTGGTTCTGCGTGCTGTCCGAGATGTGTGCTCGGACTGCCGGGTCTGTCAAGAACTGCTCGACCCCCGCGGCGCCCATCTCGCGCGGATGCCGCCTGCCGTGGAACACGATGAACTGCCTGGCCCAGTGCAGGTAGCACGCCTCGGTTCGCGGCGAGTAGTGAGGCACGCGCATCACCTGGCTCATCTGGTCGAGCAAGCGTGGCGGCTGCGGACGAGGCAGTTCGCCCAAGTCGATGCCCAGAACCGTGCCGTACAGCAGCTCGAGGGCGGAACGTACTGACTCCAGCACCGCGAGCGGCTGCTTCTCAATCCGCACGACGTGTTCCAGAAACCGGTTCACGGCGACCAGACCCAACTTGCGCAGGTGCCGCTTAGCGCGCAACACGACGTAGGCACGCACCCAGGAGACAATCTGCGTGGCCGTCGGCTCCGACGCCCCGCGTTGCCGCGCCCGCCTGTGCGACCTGGTCCAGCAGGCGCGGCGGTTGCAGCGCGGTGACCGCCGTTGGACCGGACAGAAGTGTTGTGCTCATGGCATCCTCCTTCGAGAGAGACCTGCGAAACAGCGGGTAGTGTACTAGCGTACACATCGCGGCTAGCCCCTCATAAAATGGCTCGCTTCCCTTGCCGCGTAACTGGCCGATCGAAGGTCTGGTTGAATAGCGAGTGATTAGGGGAACGGCCCGCATAGACAGACCGGGCGACTGTGATAGATAGACCGGCAACGCAATAGACAGACCGGCACCCCGAAATAACGTGACCGGCACGGAGATAAGCAGATCGTGCCGGTCGATCTAATCACTAGTTAGCCACTTTGGGGGGCGCATCAGTGGAAGATGAACGCGGCCAGCGACGGTACCGGCGAACCGGCGACACCGCGAAATGTCCTGCTTGCGGCGTGTCGATGGACCCAGAAGCCTATCGCTGCCCGAAGTGCCGAATTTACTTCTGCTTCAAGTGCCGGCGGCGCGTTCAGCCGCGCGACCAGCAGTTTCAGTGCATGAACCAGCAGTGCGCCTACTATGGCAAGCTGCTCTGTAACGCATGCATCGTGGAAGTGCCCGTGATGGGTGACCGCGACCGGCAGGAACTGGTCGAGGAAGGCAAGCACGTTCGGTCCCTACCCGTTGGCTGCGCTTGGGTGGCGTTCGGCGTGGTGCTCGTCGCTGTCTTTGCTGTGGGCATGTATTTCGCATTGCCGTGGTGGGGCCGTATCGTTGGCGGGCTGGTCCTCGGCGGTATCGTGGCCGGCTGGTTGGCCGGCCAGACCGAGTACAAACAGCCGGTGTACCGCACCGTGACCGAGAACGTGGAGGTGGGCCGCAGAAAGTGCTGCATCGCTTGCCGCCAGGCGGTTGAGCGTCTGCGGTAGGGGTGCTGCCCAATGGACCTCGACACCACGGAGAAAACGATCAGCGTCATTGTCTGTGTCGTCACTCTCAGTGGAGTGCTGTATGGTGTTTTCCGGGCCAAGGTCAATCGGTTCGTTCGCCGCCAGTGCAAGCGGCGGCGATGGCACAAGCACGCCAAGAAGTGCCCGCGGTGCGGCGCGCTCCACTCGCGCGGAGCTGCCTGGTGTGGCCGGTGGAATTTCCAGTTCGCCAAGCCTAAGAAGCAGCGGGGGAGGCGTGGCTAAGAAACTATCCGAAAACAGCCCCAACCTGTTGTTTTTCCAGGGTTTCCGAGGGGCTGAATGGTGTTTTCGGTGGTTCCCAAACCCAGTTGACTCGGCGCGGAGTGTCGTGTATCTTCATCGTAGATACAGGAGGCTACGATGAAGACACGTATTCAGAAGTGGGGCAACAGTCTTGCCCTTCGCATCCCGAAGTCCTTCGCCGAAGAAGCGGGCCTTCACGCGGACGCGGCCGTCGAACTGTCCCTGGTGAAGGGCAGGTTGGTCGTACAGCCCATTACACCGCAGCCGCTCACGCTTGAAGAGCTGTTGCGCGGCATCACGGACGAGAACCTTCCCGGCGAGTGGGATACTGGGCCGGCCGTCGGCAAGGAGGTCTGGTGAAGCGGAAAGGTGCCTACGTTCCAGAACGAGGAGATGCCGTCTGGATCACCCTCGACCCGCAAGCAGGCCACGAGCAGGCAGGGCGTCGCCCTGCCCTGGTTCTGTCGCCTTCGGCCTACAACGGCCGGGTTGGGTTGGCGTTGTTGTGTCCGATCACCAATCAGGCGAAAGGCTATCCATTTGAAGTGCCTCTGCCTGAGGGGTTGTCCGTAACCGGCGTGGTGGGGGCCGACCAGGTGAAAAACCTGGACTGGCGGGCGCGAAAGGCTTCCCGGATTTGCCCCGTCCCCGAGGCGGTCGTTGCGGAAGTCGTGAGGCGTCTGCAAACATTGCTCGTTGAAAAGCGCTAACCAGTCTCTGCAGCAGACGGCGGCCGCGGTTCCGGTTTTCTGGGAGTTCACGGTTTAGAGCCCGGCCGCCGCTACTGAGCTAATTCGTTACGGCTGTTGCACCTTTCCCCGCTCCCATCTAAACCCCACCCGCTCCACACGGGTGCCCATCCTGTCCCCTCCGGGCAGCCGTGTGGAGCGCTGACTGACCGGGCTACAGGCGGCGCGCCCCAGTAAAATCGTCTCTTCGCCGCCGGGCGCCAGCCTGGCGGCGGGTGTGCCACTGCTTGACGCGTAGCGTCAAGCAGTGCGATCTGCGAAGGACGTTTCGCCATGCGGGAGCACTGCTTG
>FWPU01001623.1_pt1 | contig 66546 bp, 52 predicted proteins | sample 2228361 | NCBI WGS metagenome assembly FWPU01 (sample SAMEA103939777, study PRJEB20133) | metagenome
GCGCCGGCGGGCGGCGCGGCGGAAGCGCCCGCCGCGGCGGGCGGCGTCATCGAGATCCGGATCGCGGCCTGGGGCGATGTGACGGACAAGCAGGTCTATGAGGCGATCGTCGCTGATTTCATGGAGGTGGAGCCGGGCATCAAGCCGACGGTCGAGCAGTATCCTGGCGGCTACTACGAGAAGATCCAGGCGAACTTCGCTGCCAACACGCCCGCCGACCTGATCTATTTCCAGGGATGGTCGTGGCAGCCGTTCGCGGACAAAGACGTGTTGGCGCCGGTCGACGATTACATCCAACAAGACCAGGCCAAGGCCTTTTGGGTCGACAACGAGAACTACATCGCCAACACGATGTGGCAGGGCAAGACCTACATGTCGGTGGCCGATACTGGCTCGGTGGTCATGTTCTACTCCAAGGAGCTGTTCGACAAGGCGGGGGTCCCCTATCCTGTGGATGGGTGGAGCTACGCGGATTTCCAGAACGCCGTCGAGAAGACGACCTTCAAGGAGGGCGATATCCAGTACTACGGCTATGCGCAGGCGGGCGGCTGGAACGGCACCTATCTGCGATCGCTGCACTGGATGCGCATGAATGGCTCGCTGGAGTGGGACCAGATCGTCGAACCCAAAGAGGCCAGGTGGTTGCAGGATGACATTATCAACGGCCTGCAGTACACGGTGGTCGACACGATCGCCAGGGGGTTCTGCCCCAGCCCGGCCACCATCCAGGGCGGCGGCGTCACCATCGCGACGGGCCGTGTGGCGCTGACGATGGAAGGCCCCTGGTTCCTGGCCCAAATGCAGGGCGACAAGCCGACGCGCGAGGGCGGCGTGCCCTTCGACGTGGTCGAGCCGCCGTTGGGCGCCACCGGCAAGGACGAGACCATCGCCGAGGTGCACGGCCAGGTCCTGGCCAAGGCGAGCAAGAACCCCGATGCGGCCTGGAAGCTCATGAAGTACATCATGACCGACGAGGGCCAGAAGCGCATCGCCGAGGGCGGGCGCATGTGCGGGACGCCGGACAACATCGAGAAGTACTGGGTGCCCATCGCCCAGGAGAAGTACAAGTTCACCAACGGCAAGGCGTTCGCCAATGCCATGCGCACGGGACGCAACCCGATCTTCGCGGGCGCGGGCGCCAACTATGATGCGGTGGCAGGCCAGGGCACCCCGCTGGCGGTGGCCTGGGATGCCATGCTCAACGGCACGAACTCCAGTCACGCTCTGACCGAGGCGCAGCCCAAACTGCAGAAGATCCTCGACGACTACTGGGCGAAGAAGAACGCGTGATGGCGAGGGCGAGGCCGCAGCAGGGGCGCGCCTCGCCCTTCTCTTGAGGAATACGATGACAGCGATTGTGAAGCGCCGACGTCCGTCGGGAGTGCAACTGGCCGAGTGGCGTGATGGCTGGTTGTTCGCCTCGCCCTTCTTGCTGGGAGTCCTTTTCTTCTGGGTCGGCCCCATGCTCTACTCGCTCTTCCTGGTCACGCAGGATTGGGATATGCTCGGGGCGCCGCAGTTCATTGGCCTGGGCAATGTCCGGCGAATCCTGGAGGATGAGCTGGTCAGGAAATCGCTGGGCAACACCGCGTATTACACCTTCATCGGCGTGCCGATCCAGTTGCTGATCGCGTTGCTCCTTGCCATCGCCCTCAACCAGGACCTGCGCGGGCGGTCGTTCTATCGCACGGTGTTTTATCTGCCGGCCATCACCCCGGCGGTCGCCAGCGCCGTGGTCTGGAACCAGATCTTCAACGCGGACTTCGGCGTCCTCAACAACATCCTGCGCCTTTTCGGCCATCCCGGGATCAAGTGGCTGTTCGAACCGAGCGTGGCCAAGCCCGCGTTCATCCTGATGAGCCTGTGGGGGATCGGCCCGCAGATGGTGATCTTCCTGGCTGGCCTGCAGAACGTGCCGGCGGAGTTGTTGGAGGCGGCTCAGATCGACGGGGCGACCTCGTGGCAACGTTTCTGGTCGGTGTCTCTGCCCATCCTCTCGCCGGTCCTCTTCTTTAATCTCGTCATCGGCATCATCGGCAGCTTCCAGGTCTTCACGAACGCCTTCGTGATGACCAATGGCGGGCCGCAGAACGCCACCTTGTTCATGGTCTTATACATCTACCTGAACGCGTTCCGCTCCTTCCGCATGGGGTACGCGGCGACGCTGGCCTGGATGCTGTTCTGGATCATCATGTTCTTCACCTTCCTGCAATTCCGCATCGGCAATCGGCTCGTGTACTACGAGGGGAAGGTCTGAGATGGCGATCGATCTACCAGCGGCCGGGGAGCGCAGGCCTCGCGTCTCCACTCGTCCGGGCCTCTCCTATCGGCAGCGAATACGCGTGGGGCACCTGATCCTGCATCTCATTCTCATCGCGTGGGGATTCACGTTTCTGGTGCCGCTGTTGTGGGTGCTTTCCACCTCGCTCAAGACGCCTGGGCAGGTGTTCATCCTGCCGGTGCAATGGATCCCCAAGACGCCGCAGTGGGGCAATTACCGCGAGATCTTCGAGATCCTGCCGTTGACGTCGTTCATCCGCAACTCGATCCTGGTGACGACGTTGGGCACGCTGGGATCGTGTTTCAGCTCGCTGACGGTGGGATACAGCCTGGCGCGCCTGCGCTGGCCTGGCCGCGACGCGGTCTTCTCGCTGCTGGTGGCGACGATGATGTTGCCGGGCGTGGTCACCTTGATCCCGACTTTCATCCTCTTCAAGTATCTGGGCTGGGTCGATACGTTCCTGCCGCTCTTCGTGCCCAGTTGGTTCGGCCATGCCTTCTACATCTTTTTGATGCGCCAGTTCATGATCGGCCTCCCTTATGAGCTGGAGGAGGCTGGCCGGATGGACGGCGCCAGCTCGTTGCGCATCCTGTGGCAGGTGATCGCCCCTTTGAGTGGGCCGGCCATCGCGGCGGTGGCGATCTTCTCCTGCCTGGCCCATTACAACGATTTCCTCGGCCCCCTGATCTATCTGAGCACGAACGACAAGTTCACGCTGCCGTTGGGCCTCTTCTGGTACCAGGGGCGATATGGCAACTCGTGGCATCTGGTGATGGCGGCGTCGACGGTCGCGATCGCGCCGGTGATCGTGCTCTTCTTCGTCGCGCAGCGCCATTTCGTGCGCGGCATCGTCCTCACGGGGTTGGCAGGGCGCTGACGGCGGCTGGATTCGTCCGGTTGGGGCGGCTCTCAGCTCCCGCTTGCGGGGGCGAGGGCCGTTTTTGTTGGGAGAGAAGAGGCCATTGACCCTGCGGGATGCCTCCCTTACAATATGTATGAAGCAGCAACGTCTGCTGCTCAATTCTTCAACGAGGAGGAATGGGCCATGAGCGCAATGCAGCGACGGCATACGGCATCGGAGGTGGCGCAGGCGCAGTTCGAGAAGGCGGCGCGCTATCTCCATCTCAGCGATGACATGATCGCCTTCCTGGCGACCCCGAAACGCGAGCTGATTGTCCACTTTCCGGTGGTGATGGACGACGGGCGCATACGCATGTTCACGGGCTATCGCGTCCACCACAGCACGATCAAAGGCCCCACCAAAGGCGGCATCCGTTACCACCCTGATGTGAATCTGGACGAGATACGGGCGCTGGCGATGTGGATGACGTGGAAGTGTGCGCTGATGAACCTTCCCTTCGGCGGCGCCAAGGGGGGCGTCGCCGTCGATCCCCGGCAATTGTCCCTGGGGGAACTGCGGCGCCTCACACGGCGCTACGCCACCGAGATCAGCATCCTCATGAGCCCGGAGGGGGACATCCCCGCGCCGGACGTGGGCACCAATCCCCAGATCATGGCCTGGATCATGGACACATATTCGATGCATCGCGGCTATACGACGCCCGCCGTCGTGACGGGCAAGCCCATCAGCATCGGCGGCTCGCAGTGTCGTCTGGAGGCGACTGGAACGGGGGTCATGGTCACGACGATCGAGGCGATGAAGAAGCTGGGGATGGAACCGCGAGCGACGCGGGTGGCGGTGCAGGGGTTCGGCAATGTCGGCTCGGTCTCGGCGCTGCGCATGTATGAGCAGGGGTGTCGCGTGGTGGCGGTCAGCGACGTGACCGGCGGCCTTTACAAGGCGGATGGCCTCGATATCCCGGCGTTGTTCGCCTATGCGCAACAACACGGCAGCATCGCGGGGTTCCCCGGCGGCGAGCCGACTGACAATCTGGGGGTGTTGAGCTGCGATTGCGACGTGCTCATTCCGGCGGCATTGGAAGGTCAGTTGAGCGCCAGCGTCGTTCCCCACATCAAGGCACGCCTGATCGCCGAGGGCGCCAATGGCCCGACCACCCTGCGCGGCGAGCAGTATCTGCTCGAGCGGGGGGTCGTCATCATCCCTGACATCCTGTGCAACGCGGGCGGAGTCACCGTCTCTTACTTCGAGTGGGTGCAGGATCTGCAGTCGTTCTTCTGGGGTGAGCAGGAGATCATGAGTCGGCTGCAGCGGGTGATGTTGGAGGGATTCCACGCCGTGTGGGACCTGGCGAAGGCGGAGAAGATCGATCTGCGCACGGCGGCGTATGCCATTGCCATTCGTCGCGTGGTGGAGGCGATCGAGGCGCGCGGCATCTACCCGTGACCGGCAGGATCGCATTGTTGAAGTAGACAAGCGGAGCGAGAACAGAAAGGGCAGCCGCAGGATCGAGCGGCTGCCTTTTCGTTTATGGGAGCGAGGGGGCAAAGGGGCGAATGGGCGAGGCAGCTTATGTCGTGAGTGAGCGCAGCTCGTCCCGATGTTCGTACAGTTTGGCGACCGCGTCGGCGATCTGGTCCATGCCCGTCCGTTCGGCCAGCAGGAAGGGATGCCAGAGGACGACTGCCTCGCGGCGGAAGGCGTGATGGCAGATGGGCAGATCGAAGCGCGTGGGATCGATGGCCTGCCAGTAGGCATCGCTGAGGCGGTGGCGGCGTTTGGTGTGCGGCCGATAGAGCGCGCAGTCGTTGAGCGGCTCGTAGGTGGTCCCCACATTGAGGCCCACTTCTGCGCTCAGCGCCTGGCGGAAGGTTGCGGCCGGGACATAGTCCCAGGCGCGTTCATCGTAGCGGAACGTGAAGCAGTAATAGGATTGGCGCGTGATCGCCGGATAGCGCAGCATGGGGGTGATCCCAGGCACTTCGGCGAGCTTGCCGTTGAGATATTGGGCGTTGGCGTCGCGGCGATTGACCCGTTCCTCCATCTCCTCCATCTGCGCCAACAACAGCGCGGCTTGCAGATCAGTCATGCGATAATTGCCGCTCTGGACGGTCGGCACTCCGGGCTGCAGGGGACGGCCGCAGTTGCGCAGGGAGTACAAGCGCTGGAACAGCGTCCAGTCGTCGGTCAGGACCAGGCCGCCCTCGCCGGCGGTGAGCACCTTGGATGATTGGAGGCTGAAGGCGCCGACGTCGCCGAGGGCGCCGACCCCTTTGCCCTGCCATTGGGAGCCGTGTTGGTGGGCGCAGTCTTCGATCAGGGGGAGGTTATGGCGGCGCGCGAGGGCGCGCAGGGCGTCCATGTCGGCCATGGCGCCGTAGAGGTGGACGACGATGATCGCGCGCGTGCGCGGTGTGATCGCGGCTTCAGTCTGAGTTACATCGAGGCAGTAGGTGCGCGGATCGATGTCGACCAGGATGGGGATGGCGTTGACGTCGATGCAGGCGGCGGCGGTGGCCTGCCAGGTCAGGCCGGGGACGATCACCTCGTCGTAGGCGCCGATGTCGAGGGCTTCCAGCGCCAACTGGATGGCGACGGTGCCGTTAGCGACGGGCAGGCAGTAGCAGGCATGGCTGAAGGCGGCGAACTGGTGAGCGAACTGCCATTCCATGGGGCCGTCGTAGGCCCACTGGCCGCTGCGCACGACCTGGCTGATCAGCTCGAGGGCGCGCGGGGAGAGAGGGGGCCAGGCGGGCCACGCCTGGCGAGGGGGGCGCACCGGCGCGCCGCCGCGGATGGCGAGGTGGGGCATGTGGATCCTCCTGAATTAGCCTTTGACGCCAGAGAAGACCACGCCCTGGATAAAGTAACGCTGGGCGACAAAGAAGAGCACGAGGAGGGGCAGCATGACAATGAGCGATGCGGCCATCAGCAAGTGCCAGCGATGGATGCCATAGCCGCCGTATCCTTGCAGGATGCGGAGTCCCAGCGAGAGCGTGTAATTCTGTACGCTGTTGAGGTAGATCAAAGGGCCGATGAAGTCGTTCCAATGCGCGAGAAAGGAGAAGATCGCTGCGGTAATCAAGACGGGGCGCGAGAGGGGCATAAGGATGCGCGCATACAGTTGCAACGTGCCGCAACCGTCGATCTTGGCAGCGTCGTCAAGCTCGAGCGGAATGGTCATCATGAATTGGCGGAAGAGGAAGATATAGAAGGCGCCGCCGCCGAAGTAGAACGGGACGATCAAGGGCAGCAACGTATCGACCCATCCCAGGGTCTTCATAAGGACGAAGACCGGGATCAACGTCACCTGGTAGGGAAGCATCAAGGTGGCCAATACAACGAGGAAGAGATAATCGCGGCCCCACCAGCGCAGACGAGCAAAACTGAAGGCGACTGCGCTCGATGACAGGAGTTGGCCGGTCATGCCCGCCAACGTGATGATGATCGTATTCCGAAAGAAGATACCGAAGGGAGCGTAGTCTTGTGTAAACGCCTCGACGTAGTTGCTCCAACGCACGGGGTCTGGGATCCATTCGGGCGGAAACTTGAGGACATCCTGCGGCTCTTTGAGCGAAGTGGAAACCATCCAGGCAAAGGGGAAGAGCAGGAGAACAGCTCCCATCGTTAAGAGCATATAAGTCAGAGTGTGGCGGATCATGCGCGTGGCCCGCTTGCTCGACCACACAGAGATGCGACGACGAGAGATGATCGGCATGGATGAAGGAATGCTCATCTGCCCTTGATCTCCCCTTCATAGTAGACCCAGGCGCTCGACGAGCGAAGGACGAGCAGGGTTAGGGCCAGGATATAAAAGAACAGCACCCACGCTAAGGCTGAAGCGTACCCCATCTTGAGCCACTCGAAGGCATTGTTGTAGAGATGTAGCATGAAGAAGTAGGTGGCCCGCTGGGGACCGCCGCGCGTCATGATGAAAGCTTGAGTGAAAGTCTGCAACGCGCCGATGATGCCGATGATCAGGTTAAAGAAGATCACAGGGGAGACCATCGGTAACGTGATGTGGATGAAGCGCTGGAGAGCATGGGCGCCATCGATCTCGGCAGCTTCATAAAGTGCGGTGGGGACTCCCTGCAGACCAGCCAGGTAGATGACCATGCCGCCGCCAACGCCCCACAGGCTCATGATGATCAAAGCAGGCAGCGCCCACTGTGGATCGAGCAGCCAACTCGGCCCTTTGATGCCGATCTGCCGGAGCAACCAGTTGGCCAGCCCGAAGTCAGAATTGAAGATCCATTGCCAAAGCAGGGCGACGGCGACGCCAGAGACGACGGCTGGCAGGTAGTAGATCGTGCGCCACAGAGTAAGCAGGCGAATGTCTTGGTTAAGGAGGAGAGCGATCCCGAAGCCGATGATCAGATAAAGGGGCACACTCACGACAGCGTAGGTGGTTGTCACCTTAAGCGCTTGAAAGAAGAACTTGTCTGCTGTGAGCATCGTCCGATAATTCTCGATGCCAATCCACTTGGGGGGGCTGATCACTGGGAAGTCGGTGAAACTGTAATAAACCGAGGCAACCATCGGTCCCAGGGTAAAGATCAGGAATCCCAGGATCCAGGGAGAGGCCCACAGCCATCCCATCAAATTCTCGCGCCGGGCCAGGCGGCCGCTGCGAGGTCGACGGATACGATCGTCATGTTTCACAGAAACACCCGCCATCCGATCCTCGCTCCGTGATGGATTTGGCATGGGTTTCGTGACCGCATACCCCACGAAACCCATGCCCGAGCGATTTGTCTAGCCAGCAGCAGCGAAGAGGTCGTTCACTGCAGCCGCCATATTCTTTAGCCCTTCTTCTACACCGACGCGACCTTCATTGATCTCGATCTCCCACTCGCCGGTGGGTTGCATCATCTCACCCCAGGTGACCTTCTCGTGGGTGGGCAGAGCCGTGGTCCATTCTTGCATCTTGAAGGCAGCCTTACGGTTGCTTGGGCCGAGAGCGGGATCGTAATAAAGCTCTGCCGAATCGTTGCGCACGGGCGCCAGAACATTGGCACGCGCCAGGATATCCTGTGCATCCTTGGATAAGAGATGGGTCATCAGCGCCCAGCTCTGGTCCTTGGCCTTAGTAGCATTGTTCATGACGAGGCCGACGATATTGGTAGTGCCGCCGGGCTTGCCGGTCTTGGGCGAACGGGGCAGGATTGCGATATTGTACTTGAAATCGGTCAATTGGGCGTTGAGCGTGTTCATCACCCAACTGCCATCTGGCCACATGGCGAGCTTGCCAGTCATAAAGAGGCTGCGCGAGTCCTCAGCCTGGATCGTTTCCGAGCTGGGGGAGATCCGGTCTTTGAGTTTCATATCGACCAGATACTGCCACGCCTCAACTGATGGTGGTTCGTCGACGATGCATTTGGTGTGATCGGCATTCAGATAATCGCCACCATTGGCGCGCACGAAGTTGAGCCACACCGTCTCGATGCCGCCTGTAGTGAGCGCCCCCCACATCTTCGTCTCGTCTCCCTCGCGCTGCGTCAGCTTATTGGCGTAGTCGCGGAAGAGGTTCCAATCGAATGTGTCCTCAATCTCCGCAGGGGGGGTAAGCCCTTGGGCCTTAATGTAATCCTCGTTGTAGTACAGGATGATGGTCGTGTACATGTAGGGTAGCCCGAATTGCTTGCCTTTGAAGTTGTAGAACTCGACTGCACCCTGCCATGAGTTTTTGATGTTGTCCTGCATCGCTGTGTTCGATTCGACAAGGGGAGTGAGATCTACCAGCACCCCCTTATTGGCCCACGACCAATAGTTGACGTTGTTCATGAAGTAGACGTCGGGGCCGGCGCCGCCTGCCAGCGCGGTTTGGAGCTTGGTCCAGTAGTCGGTGGGGGATTCGACCGTGACCTTGACGGCAGGGTTCGCCTGCATGAAGGCTTCGGCCATCTGCTGTAAAGGTTTGACCGGATCGGGCCACCACACCCACACGGCCAGAGTGGCGGCTGCCAGGCCAGCGGCGGCGGGCGCGCCTTCCTCAGCGGCGGGAGCAGGGGCGGCAGGCGCGCAGGCGCTCAGCGCCAGAGCGCCGGTCACGCCAGCGATGCCTTTCAGAAAGCGGCGACGAGAGAGCTGGACGGACATGGGGACTCCTCCTTCCAAAATTGGAATTGGAACACGGTGTGGATCTCGCACCTGCATGGCGCATCCGCCTAAGGCGATCTTTCTCAATCTGCAGGGGGACAACCGGCGCCATGTCTTGCAGAGATCGAGGAAATTGAGCCGAGAATGCGAACGCCTTTGAATTATAGAGCATCCTTTGTGTCTTGCCTAGGCCACGTTTCCCGAGCTCCGCTGCCTGTTGTGGTGTACAATGAGCAGCGCACGCATTCGCCAACTCGACAGAACCGATGGCTGTCCCCTGATGAGAACGCGCTCATCGTGGGACAGCGAGCTGTCCGAGGAGGAGTCTATGGCTCTCTCGACTCCCGCGATGATCTCTGCCAACTGGCCGTATCACGAGGACTTGCGATCGCTCCGCCTCAGCGCGCTGCATCGCCTGGCGATGGCGGCGATCGTGATCGGCTGCGTCTGGTATCTCTATCTGGCGATCGGCATCGAGCTGGTCAGCCTGCGCGCCTGGAGCGGGGCGCTCGTCCTGGCCGCATCCGGCCTGATCGCTTCCTGGATCGGTGAACGCTGGAATTTGACGACGGCGGCGAGCGTCCTGATCAGCGGCGCGGCGGGCAGCGTGCTGCTGGCGGCGTGGGCTTACGAAGAGCCTACGCTCCTGATGATGTTGGCGCTGGCGGTAGGGGTGGCTGGCCTCCTCAGCGGGCCGCTGGCCGCCGTCCTCACTGCGGTCATGGTTAGCTTGCTGACGCTGGCATGGAACTTCTTCTTCCCCTGGCAGCGCCTGTGGCCTCTGTTGACCTGGGAGATCAGCCTCTTCGCCTTCGTGATGGCGCTTCTGTTATGGGTGGCCATGCACCCTTTGCGCCAGACCTTGCATTGGGCCTGGCTGAGCTACGAACGCGCGCGCCAGCAGACCGAGGCGCTCATGGATCACCGCGCGCAGCTCAGCCGGGCGTTGAAGGACCTCGACCTGGCCTATCGTCGGCTGGAGACGATGGCAGCCGAGCTGGAGAGGGCGCGCGCGGCCGCCGAAGAGGCGCGGCGGCTCAAGGCCGAGTTCGCCGCCAATATCAGCCACGAGCTGCGCACCCCCCTCAACCTGATCATCGGCTTCAGCGAGATGATGGCCCTGGCGCCCCACACCTACAGCGACCCGCTGCCCCCTTGCTATCGCGGCGACGTCCAGGCCATCTATCGCAACGCACAACATCTCTCCCACTTGATCGATGATGTGCTGGACCTGAGCCAGATCGAGGCCGGACGCATGGGCCTGGTTCGAGAGCCAGTATCCCTGGCGAAGGTCATCGCCGAGGCGACGGCCACGGTCGCTTATCTCTTTCGCAGCAAAGGGTTATCGCTGACGGTCAACGTTGCCGGCGACCTGCCGTCGGTGCCCGCCGACCGCACGCGCGTGCGGCAGGTGCTCATCAACCTCCTCAACAACGCCGCCCGTTTCACCGATCGCGGCGGAGTGACGATCACGGCCACGGCGGACGATCGGGAAGCGACGGTGGCCGTGGCGGATACGGGGATCGGGATCGCGCCCGAGGACCTGCCGAAGGTGTTCGAGGAGTTTCGCCAACTGGACGCCTCGATCCGGCGCCGTTACGGCGGCAGCGGGTTGGGATTGGCGATCAGCCGCAAGTTCGTGGAACTGCACGGCGGCCGTATGTGGGTGACCAGTCAGGTCGGCGAGGGGACCACCTTCTATTTCACGTTGCCGCTCGCCGATACGATCGTGCCCACGCCCCTCCCTCCCGAATGGATGACCTGGGCGCACGTGCCCTCGGCCAGACAGAGGGACCGGGCGATCATCCTCCTCGACCCGGAGCCGGCGACCGCCCGCCTGTTCGAGCGCTATCTCGACGGCTACCGCGTCATCCCGGCCGCCAGCGAGGAGGAAGCTCGCCAGGCGGCGAGCCAGACGATGGTTCATGCCATCGTCGTCGTCGCGCCCTCCGGCGAAGCGGGGTGGTTGCAGTTGCGACGAGCTCGCGAGGGATTGCCCAACCTGCCGATCATCGCCTGTACCTTGCGCAGCGGCGTCAAAATGGCGCGGCCCGCCCACGTCAAGACTTACCTCATGAAGCCGATCTCGCGCGAACAGTTCCTGGCGGCCCTGGCCGACCTGGGCGATGAGGTGCACAGCCTGCTGATCGTCGACGACGAGCCGGAGGTCGTGCGCCTCCTCGGCCGGCTGGCTCGCCTGGCGCCCCGACCCTATCGTGTGATGAAAGCGTACGGAGGGGCGCAGGCGCTCGCGATCTTGCAGAAGCGCCGTCCGGGCGCGATCGTGCTCGACCTATTGATGCCAGAAGTGGATGGCTATACGGTGCTCGAACACCTGCAGGCCGATGAACGCCTGCGCGATATCCCCGTCCTCATCGTCACCGCCAAGGGGCAAGAGGACGAGGTGATCACAGCGGGGTTGATGGGGATCACGCGCCGTGATGGTCTTTCGATCGGGGAGCTGATGCGCTGTCTGCAGTCGGGGCTGGACGCCCTGCGCCCGCCTGCAGGGGAACGCAGCGCGCCAGCGCTGTCAGCAGCATCGCCTGCGTGACCGGCTTGGCCAGGAATTCCTCGGCGCCCAGCGAGAGGGCCAGGGCGCGCTCGCGCAGGACGGAGCAGACGATGACGGGGATTTTGCGCGTGACAGGATGGTTCTTGAAGCTCTGGAGCAGCTCCCAGCCATCCTGGGTCGGCATCATGACATCGAGGGTGATCGCGTCAGGGACCACCTCGGCGGCCAGCCGCAGCGCCTCCTCGCTCGTCGCTGCGCCCAGGACGCGGTAAGGCCCTCCGGCCAGGTAACGCTGGAACAATTGGATCACGTCGGGGTTGTCGTCGATCACCAGGACGATCGGCAGGCGACGCGCCGGCAGGATCAGGCGGACGGTGAGATCCTCTCCTTCTTCCACATCCATTCTCCCCTCCTGCGCTTCTACCAGGCGCTGGGCGACGTGAAGGCGATCGTCGGCCCGATTGAGGGGGGGCGCGCCCTGGCTGCCTCCTTTGACCCGGATGGCGACGATCACCTGGGCCGCATCCGAGGTTGCCGAGACCTCGACAGCGCTGTCCATCCGGCGCGACATGGCATGAGTCAATACGCTCAACAGGATCTGTCGCATCACCACGCGATCGAGGGCGACTGGCGGCAGGTCGGAGGGGAGCGTCACTGCCAGGGAGACGCGCTGATGGCGCGCCAGCCCTTCCAGGGTGGCGAGCACGCTGCGCACCGCGGCATCGACCGTGGTGGTCCCCGCAGCGGAAGTTGTGCTCAAGCGAGCCACTTCAGCTTCGAGCAAAGACGACGACGACGCGGCCGACGTTCCTGCCTGCTCCTGGCGCCAGCGATCCCACAGCAGGTCGATCAGGGCTTCCAGCCCGCGCAGGTGTTCGCGTCGGAATTGACGGGGGCTGACCCCCAGCTCCTGCGCGACCTGAGCGGGGTCCATGTTCTCGACATAACGCAAGAAGAGGGCCAGGTAGGGGCGCCATGTTGGAGCGGAAGGGGGCACGCGCGGCGATGGGCGCAAGGCTTCGATGGCCTGGACCAGGACGCGATGAAGCGTCAGCCCGCTGACCTCGTGAGCGGCATCAGAGAGCAAGAGGCCGGAAAGGGGATGGCGCTGCAAGTAAGTGTGGTCATAGAGATGCGTCAGCGCCTCCTTCACCAGACGGGCGAACTCGTCGCGCTGCATGGGCGCATTATGCCCTGCGGCGCGCGAGCTGTCAAAACCATAATCTGGCGTAAGGGAATAGTCTGCTGGATGCCCGCGCAGCCTGCCTCAGCGGATTTGGCGTGCCAGGCGGCGAATTGATTCTGAGATCGCCGGAGCCACAGGCCCCTCAGGCGAATTGGCGTGCGACTGAAGTAGCCCAGCTTTTGCTCCAGTAGGGTTTGCCATTCATGGTGATGTCCACCGTGACGATGTGATGAAACGCCGAGCGATCGCTGGTGGTCACGCATTCCGCCTGCACCTCGATCTCTTGCCCCCCGTAGGTATAGCCGCAGGTGGAACGGCCGCGAGCCATGGCGCAGGCGGGATCGCGAGCGGACACGGTGTAACTCCCTTGATTGGTCCAGCGGGGACGATAGGCGACTTCATAAGCTGCTGTCTGGGTCTCGTTGATGATGTCGTGTGTGATGGAAAACGCGGGCGGTTCCAGTTCGTCCGACGAGGCGATCGGCTGCGCTGCAAGGATTAAATCGGGATCGGGCAGCGTGGGATCTCGAGGCGGCAGGATCGGCAACACGAGGCAAGAGGGACATTCGGCGCTGTAGTGGATGGAATTCGTACAGGGATCGGGAGTGGGCCAGGCGTTGAGGAAATCCGCGCTGGCGATGCTGAGCCGCAGACGGTGGCCTTTGCGAAAGCGGTACGCGCAGGCCAGGAGCTCGATCTCCAGACGATAGACCTGTCCAGGCTCAATGGGCGAAGGGACCGCATGGGACTCGCGATGGGTCACGTTGAGGTACCCCTTTGTGACCAGGGCGCTGGTCCCGTCGGGCGCCACGTCGCAGAGTTTCACGGCCAGGAAAGCGATCGAGGCGGTGGAAGAGAGGTGCAACACCGTGCGCGGCGTCCCGCCGATCTCCACATCTTCTTGCAGGGGGTCAGTGGTGTAGACGAGGGCATGTATCTCATCGAGGCGCTGGTCGAGAGGCATGGCCCAGTTCACATTGAACGGGCCGCCGCCATGAAAGCCGGTGCTGACGCCGACGCGCGGGTCGTGGGTCAACTCGTCGCGATGTGCGCCGTCGGCAGCCGCTAACGGCTGGCGTCTGAGCTGGCCTTCCGGCGCCAGATACAGAGGGAGCGATTGGGCGCGGGCTGGGGGCCATTCCGTTTCGCAGCGAAACGTCCCCTGGTCCTCCAGCAGAAGGGTGCTGGGCTTGCTGTACTCTCGCACAAAAATGATCACCGGAGGCTCCTGCAGGACGCCGGTATCGACGCCTTTGAGCCAGTAGTCGAACCACTTCAGCGCCTCGCGCAGCCAGTCGATGCGGGGGCCGGGGATTCCCGCATCGGGGTACTGGTGGGACCAGGGGCCGATGAGCGCCCGTTTGGGGCCTTGGAGGTGGGCGAAGGTGCGCAGCAGGGGGGTGGGGTACCAGTCTGCCCATCCGCAGACGACCATCACAGCGCAGCGGACGCGATCGTAGTGATCGCGCAGCGCCCGTTCCTCCCAGAAGGCATTGCGAGTGAGGTTCTGGATGAAGGAGATGCCCCAGGGGACGTTGTGTTCCAATCGCTGCGTCCAGATCTCGGCCCAACGCTCTCCCACTTCCAGGGGATCGGGGGGCGAGAAGTTGGCCGCGGCCATGATGGGGGCGTAATTGAGGTACATGTACGGCCTGGGCGATCCGCCGGGACATACCCAGTCTGTGTAAGGGTCGTCGGTGCCGGAGTAGGCGATGATCGCTTTGAGGCGAGGGGGCGCCGCCCTGGCCATCTGCAGGCAGGCTACGGCTCCGAAGGAGATGCCCCACATGCCCACGTTGCCATTGCACCAGGGCTGGGAGGCTACCCATTCGATCAGGTCGTAGCCGTCCTGACGCTCGTTGGCGCTGTAGATGGCGTCGTTCCACCCTTCTGAGTCCCCCGTGCCGCGGATGTCGAAGGTCAGGGTAGCGTAGCCGTGTTTCACGATCGGGTGGGGGGCGCGATCGGCGAGGGGGCCTTTTCGGTAGGGGGTGGCCTGGACGATCGCTGGCACGGGTTCGGCGCTGTCGGGGCGATGGATGTGGGCCGAGAGCCGGACGCCGTCGCGCATGGGGATGAACACACGTTCAGCCTTGATGGGGTAGGGGGTCATGGCCTGGTCTCACTCCTAAAGTGCTCGAGTCCGCTTGGGAAGTTCTTCGCTTTAACCCTTCAGCCCACTCAGGACAACTCCCTGGACAAAGTATTTCTGTGCTGCACCGAAAAGGATAAGGGTGGGGATGACGCTTATCACCGACCCTGCCATGAGAAGAGGCATGTCTGCATAATATCTGCCTTGGAAATAACTCAGGCCAGCAGTGACAGTCATCATTTCTGGGCGATTCAGGTAGATCAGAGGGCCAATCAGATCGTTCCATCGTCCCATAAAGACGAGCACCGCCAGGGTCGCCAGCGCGGGGTTGGACAAAGGTAGATAGACGTGCCAGAACACCTCAAATGGGTTGCAACCGTCAACTTTAGCGGCGTCCCCTAGCTCGCCTGGGATTTGTAAGAAGAATTGCCTGAGAAGGAAGATACCGAACGCGCCGCCAAGCCAATAGGGAACAATCAGCGCCCGATGGCTGTTGACCCAACCAAGGGACTTGAAAATGAGGAACTGCGGTACCATCACCACTTGATAGGGGATCATCATGGTGGCTAATAAAATCACAAATAGAGGCGCTTTGGCTCGAAACCTCAGCCGGGCGAAGGCATAAGCAGCGCACGCGCAGGTGATGAGTTGACCGAGCACGCCGGTCACTGAGATATTGAAGGAGTTCAGGATGAATCTCCCAAAAGGCACCTTGGTCATTACCTCCCTATAGTTCGACCAGAGGGGGTGTTCAGGAATCCAACGCGGCGGGTAGATTTGGGCTTCGGCCAGATTCTTCAGCGATGTGGAGATCATCCAGAGGAAGGGAACCAACATCGTGGCGCCCAAGGATACAAGGACGATGTAGGAGGACGCATGTATGATGACCGTCTCAAGCTTCATTGGGGTGTATTTTCTCATGTTCGCTCTCACTTGGCGCCCTTGTCATTAAGAAGATAGCTAACTCCGCGACGGGATGATGGGCAAGAGGATGTAGGAAGGATGCGCGCGATCGTGATAGATCGTTTGATATGCGACCTGCGACTTGACAGCGGTGGCCGGGTCCTCACCGGTGTTGAGATTGCGGTCCCAGAGGGGGAAGCCGCTGCTGGTGATTTGGAGGCGCAGGCGATGGCCTCGTTTGAAGACATTGCTGGTCACCTGTAGCTTGATGGTAAAACAGTATACTTGGTGGGGTTCCAGGAGACGAGGGGGACCCCAAATGTTCTCCCGAAAACGGGCGCGCAGGATACCTTCAGTGATGTTGATGGAGCGGCCGTCCGGGTAGACGTCGGTGAGTCGGGCTACGAAATCCGTGTCTCGGGCTGACGAGGAGGCGTAGAGGTGGACCGATACCGGACCGGTGACCTCGGTGTCTTCTGCGAGGGGGGCCGAGGTGAAGGTCAAAACGTCCTCCCGCGCCTCGATTGGGCGTTGATCATAGGGGCCTGGCCTGGCCAGCTCATATAGGCCGGGATTATAAGGCCCGATGGAGTGATTGCCGCCCAGAGTAGGGACTGGATTGTCTGGATCGTAGGTATACCGATCGGGTGGCTCATCGTCAGGTGGTTGTTGTGTCAGTCGCCCACCGCAGCGCAGATGATATTTCACGTAGCGGGTGCGCGCCAGAGGCCATTCGTACTCGTCGCGCCAGTGGTTTGCGCCCATCACGAAGAGGCGGATGGGCGCGGCCTGGAATTCGGCAGGGCTTTTGCCGTGCAGCAAGCAATCCAGCCAGCGATGGGTGGCCTGATTCTCGGCGGTGGCCTGTTCGCCGAAGTCGAGTTCTCCCAGCGTCGACTCACGATTGAGCCCATGGGTCCAGGGACCGAGGATCAGACGGTGACTATCATGGAGTTCAGGGGTCGGCGCGTGCTGACGCAGGCGCAGGAAAGTAGAGACTGCTTCGTTGGCGTAGTAGTCATACCATCCACCGGTCAACAGAACGGGAACCCTGAAGTGATGGTATTTGTCTCGCAGGCTGAGGCCGGCCCACTGCTCGTCGTAAATAGAGTGGTTGACGTAGTCTTGATAGGCGGGCACCACGCCTGCGCCGGAGAGCTCGTCCAGTCGGGCGATGGGAAGCCTCCTGAGCAGATGAGCGACATCGAACAGCGGCATGATCGCCGCCTGGGAGGTGCGGGCGGCGATCTCGAAACAGAGCCAGCTCCACGTCAACCCCAGGCTGAAGGCGCCATCGCAGTAATAGCCTCGCTTCCACGGATCGGCGGTCATAAAGCGAGGATTCAAAGCGGTTAGGTGAGGGCTGCCGCTGACTGCAGCGGCGAATTGCGTGGCGGCCAGATAGGAGTCGCCGAACATGCCGATGCGGCCGTCGCACCAGGGTTGGGCGGCGAGCCAGGCCAGGGTATCGAAGCCATCGTCTGCTTCGTGGACAAAGGGATAGAACTTGCCTTCGGAGTCGTAGCGTCCCCGACAGTCCTGCACGACCAGGGCCATGCCATGATCCGTGAAATAGGGGTCGTAGAAACCAGCGCGATTGTAGGGGGTGCGCACGAGCACCGCTGGACAGGGGAGGTTCTGGGTAGGAAGGTAGACGGTCGTGGAGAGCTGAACCCCATCCCGCATGGGGACTTTAACATTCTGGAGGATGCGGCAATCGTGAGCGATGCCCCACTGGGGTGGTTTCGACAGCGATTGGTTTTCCATGGCGAGTTCCTGTTTTTGATCCCCATCTTGTGGATTGATCAATCTTGGAGCTTTTCATGCCATATAATGCACCCAATACTTCTCTAGACGCATTTGGACTAGTGTTAACGTCAGGATAATGGCAAAAAGTACGTATGCGATAGCGGAGGCATAACCCATATGAAACCACTGGAATGCCTGGAAGAAGATAAGCAACACGATGGTATGAGTCGAGTAAAATGGGCCGCCTTGAGTCATCACATAGGTTGCTTCAAATACCTGGAATGATCCGATAAGCGAAAGTACAACGATAAAGAACGTAGTTGGAGAGATCAAAGGCACAGTCACATGACAGAAAGTCTGCCAACGGTTCGCGCCGTCGATTCTGGCCGCCTCGTAGAATTCTTGTGGAATACCTTGCAGGCCGGCCAGGAATAGAATCATGTTGTAACCGAGACCACGCCAGATGCTCATGATGATGATTGCAGGCATAGCGAAGCGTGGATCTCCTAACCACGAAATTTTAGGCAACCCCAAAGTCGTCAGAAAGTAGTTGATCAGGCCATACTGGTAGTTATATAGCCATACCCAGAGTAATGCTACCGCTATGCCGGAAGCAACAGTCGGCAAGAAATATACCGTACGAAATAAGGTCTGTCCCTTGATGCCCTGGTTCATGGTCACGGCTGCGAGGAGGCTCAGCAAAGTACCCAGAGGAACCACGCCAAAAGTGTAGTATAGAGTGTTGATCATTGATTTATGAAACAGATCATCGTTTAGGAGAATCGTAACGTAGTTCCTTAAGCCGACCCATTTAGGTGGGGTCAGGACATCCCACTCGGTTAGACTCACGATGAAGCCACCGATGACCGAACCGTAGGTAAGGATCAATCCCAGGATAGTGGGCAGCAAGAGCAGAAAAGCCCAAAAGCCGTCGCTCCAGGCCAGCCTTTGCTTCCATACTGCAGCAGAATCTCTAAAGTCTCTTCTTTGTTGCGCTTGTAAGTGGATAGCCGAGTGGGGCGTTGGCATCTCGCTTTCACTCCGCTGAGAACAGGCTGTATTTAGAAATGCGCGACAATAACGTCTGGCTGGGCAGGTTTTTGGCATGGACATGAGCGTCTGCTCTGTAATCTAGCCCAGCCAGACCGAAACAGGATCTTGCTAAAGGGACCGGCCTCCTTATGTCTGAGCAAGCTCGTCAAGTTTTGTCCACACTTGCGTCAGGATCTCCTCCACCTTCTGGTGTATTTCTGTAAGCGCTTGTTTCACCGGCATGCGGCAGTTGTAGATCTCCGGCAAGTACTGGCTCATTACCGCCGTCCACTCAGCCCATCCTGGACTGGGCGAGAACACATCGCCATCGGCAGCGTCTTCCAGGACCAAAGCATAGCTGGCTGGCCCAAGCTTGGCCTGCTCGTTCAGATATTCCGGGTCGTTGGCTTGTTCAATGAGGACGGGGATCCCAGTCGCTGACATCAGTCTCTGTGCTTCTCTTGTGCCTGCCACGAAGGACAGGAACTTCCAGGCCTCATCTGAATGCTTGGATGCTGTGGGGATCGAGAGGCTGTCTGGCCCGAACCAGGGCCCCGGCTTCATCACCCCCTCCTTCAAGGGATAGTATACGATATCCCACTCGAAGTCCGTGATCTTTCGGTAGGCAGGGATGTTCCAGAGCGCGGATGGGTTCATCGCTACCTTGCCAGACAGGAAATAGTCTCCCAATCCGCTCACGGCCTCCATGCTAGGGGCCACTTTGTGTTTGCAGATTAAATCTTGCATGAACTGGAACACTTCTTCTACTTTCGGATCCAGGAAGTTGCTATGCCGGGCATCTTCGGTGAGAACTCTTACCTCGTTGGTGAAGAGGAAAGGCGCTACCAGATGTCCCCACGGCACCATTGTGCCCCATTGCTCTTTCTCTGGGGCCGTCAGCGCCAGCGCCTTTTCCAGGAACTCCGTAGGCCAGGTCCAACCCTTTTGCGGGTACTCGATGCCGGCTTGATCGAAGAGCGTTTTATTGATGAAGAAACCACCTCCCGTCATTCGATAGGGCAGCGAAAACAGTTGTCCGTTGGGGATAGGCCAGGTCCCGGGCTTCAACAACCCTGGGAACCATTGGCCGCGTTCAATGTTATCCCTCTCCAGCAACGGGTCCAGAGGCAAGAGCTGTTTGCGGGCAGCGTAGTCGTAGACCATGATCATGCCGATGACATCTGGCGGATCGCCCGCTGCGAAGCCGACCTGGAGTTTCTGCCAGTACTGGTCCCAGGCCAGAGGCTCAAAGTCCACTTTGATGCCGCTATGCACTTCCTCGAAGGCGTCATTCACTTTGTCCCATACTTCGATATCGCTTTCACCGTACCACACGGAGAAGCGCAGGAAGGTGGGACCTTGGGCTGCTCCTGCTTGCGGGGCGGGACCTGCGGCGGGCGTCGGAGCCGCGGGCACAGGAACACATCCTGCAGCCAGGGCAACTCCCATTGCCCCAACGCAGGACCTCAAGAACTCACGGCGGGAAAGCGCTTTGCTGATCATAAGCTCCTCCTTATCATCACTCGCGGATCACCTGGCTGGCAAGTCGGATCACCCGTTTCCTCGAATATAGCGCCTGTTCTGGGCCTTGCCCATCCCTGGCGGCCACTCGACGGCCAAAAAACGGCCTCTTCTTCTAGCAAACGCACGCACTGATCCTGCTAAAATTTGCCTTCTGGCCGGAAACCGCTTAAAGTTGCATAAGCCATTGACGAAGAGCGGATTCGTCGTTATACTATGGGTGTAAGGTCGGTCGGATGCTTGCTTGCCATCGATGCTGTCGTCTGGCGTCCTTGCCTGGCCAGGCGGTTCGTGGCGGGGCAGCGTGGGCAGATCGGGGCAATGAGGTGGAATTTCCCACACCCCATCCGACAATCAGGTCGAGTCAGCACACCGCGCCTTTTGTCCTCAGTCCAATACCAAAGGAGGAGAAACATGCAGTCCAGACGGATCGTACTCATCGCAATGCTCGTCGGCATGCTGGTCGTGGCGCTGACCGCCGGCGGCGTGCAAGCATCAGGCTCTGACTGGTCTAGCTGGAAGGCGATCTACACGCAGGTCATCCCGCCGCGCGACGGCACGTCCGGCAACCCCGTGGATCGCCCCATCCCCATCGCTGAGATCGGGAATGCCGAGCTGCAGGCATGGGTGAACGCGATCCCATCGCTGCCTGCGCCAGCGATGGCCGCGCATGCCGAGGAGGTAGCGCGGGGCGACGATCACTCGACGGTGGTCGGACACGGCCCGGCGAAAGGCGAGCCGGACAGCGTGAACGCCTGGGCCACGGGAGGTGTGCTGCGCAACGATTTCAACCCGGGCCCCTTCTTCGAGACGTTCGACAACTGGTATGGCAACACCTGGACCTTCGTCCCGCATAAGTGGGGCCTCTACGCCTATCGCGGCGCCAAGAACGTCACCTTCGATCGCGAGCAGGTGCACAAGGACGAGGCTCCGTACGACGGCGGCTACTCGCTGAAGATCGCGAGCAACGCGCCGTTCGAGGCGGGCGCCTCACGCACGATCTATGTCAAGCCCAATTCCGAGGTGACCGTCGAGGTGATGTACTTGCTGTACGATCACGGCGGCAAGTACGGCGGCAACGTGCTCACCTACGACTGGGCCTCCCTGGGCGTCAAGGCCGACGACGCGGACGCCGAGTGGGTGAATGGCTACTCTCATGGCCAGTGGTGGCCGCTGCGCCACACGATCAAGGCCGGCCCGAAGGGTGAGATCATGATCTTCCTGCAGGCCCAAAGCCCGCTGGCGGAGAACACGAACGCCTACTTCGACAACGTGCGAGTGTGGGTAGACGGCGTCCCGTACACCGAATAAGAGCCTATCTGAAAAACGGTTCTGGCTGGTCGGGAGACCAGCCAGGGGCCCGGTCAGGAGACCGTGCCGAAACTTTTCGGATAGGTTCTAGTCCTGAACTGGCAGGAAATCAGGCTTCCATCTCGTGTGCTGACCAGTCGACCAAAGGGTAAGTAGTAGAAACAGGCCCGGACCAAGTGGTACCGGGCCTGTTATATTGTGAATTCAGTTTGTCTACTGGATAGGGACGCTCAACGGGACGTTGGTGTCCGTGAGCACTTGTTCATAGACCTCGTAATCGCCGAAGTACTGACGCTCGTACTGCTTTCCCTTATACGTGCCGGTAAACAGCCACCGCTTGAAGTAGCCCATCGTCATCAACATGCCGCTCTTGAGGTCGTAACAAGCCTCTCCCTCGAAGATCACGGTCCAGCCTTCCCCCTGGTCCTGCTCGCGCGTGCGCGGCTCCGTGCACCACATCGGGACCTCGGTCCCGCGATAGTTCAGGGTGCGGTTGGGCGCGCCCAGGTTGGCGGGATTCTCGAAGATGCGGAAGAGAGGGCCTTCGTCAGGCGTCGGGCGTTCCTCTCCCACGTAGCGGTCGGCCTGGGTGATCCAGGTGGATGGCTCGCCGCACTCCCCTTCCCAGGTGGCTTTCCGCTCGATCTCCAGCCAGCGCTCGTTGAGCACTTTGCGCACCGTGGCCACGCTTTGTCCACTGCACGCGTCGAACTTGCAGGCATTGGCGGGCGATTCGCATTCCCACTTGAGGCTCCAGGTCGCGCTGAGATTGTCCGGCAGCGCTGGCACAATCACCGGCACCGCCTCCAGATCGCCGCGCACGGTGCTCACCTGGGAGCTGACCCATCCAGGCTGATCGCCGATCAGGATGCGCCACCAGCTACGATCCGGATTGACGCCGATGATCAGGTATTCCTGGCCGGGGGTGATGGTGTTGATGCGATCCCAGGCCATCCCAGGACCAGACCGCACGTTGACGCGCGTCGTTCCGGCTGCCCTGAGAAACGCCGCGGCCGCCGAAGGCGCGCTTGTCGTCACAGCGACCGTCTCCGTCACTGGCGCAGACACCGCCAACGTGGGAGTGAGCAGGGGCGTAGGCGCTTCCGTGGGCGCGCTGGTGGGCGCGGGCGTCGCTGCCGCCGTCGCTTCCGGCGTCGGCGTGGGGGCCTGCGCGAGTTGCGGCGTGGCGGTCGGCTGTTCCGCCGCAGCCGGGGTGACCGCCTCCGTCACGACCGCGGTCTCTGTGATGGGGGAGGTCTCAGTGATGACGAGCGGCGCCGAGACCGTGGCTGTGATGGCTTCGGGCGTCGCGGGCAGGAGCGTCTCGGCCAGAGAGGCGCTGACCGTGGCGATGCTGGCGAGCGCGGCCGCCTCGGTCGCGCGCGCGGCAGCGATCTCCTGGGCGGCGGCCACGTCAGTCGCGCGCAGGGCCGCGTATTGCTCGAGCTGCTCAGGGGTGATCGCCGCGCAGCCCACCAACAGGCCAGAGAGAAGGAGAAAAGTCACCACAAATGCTGAGCGAGTCATGGTCGCACTTCCTTAGGCAAGTGAATGAGGGCCGGAAGATCTATGAGTTACACCAAACATTATAGGGACTTCTGAGAAGCCCGTCAATCCGTTGGAAATGGAGAGCGGTTCCAGGTCCTGACACAAGCTTCACCGCTACGCTTCCACGTGGCGCAGGAAGGCGATCAGGTCGTTGCGCGCGCGCGTCGCATAGGCCTGATAGCGCGCGCGTTTGTTGTGTATCGGCTCGTCCAGGGGAGGCAGGAGGCCGAAGTTGGCCTTCATCGGCTGGAAGTCCTGTTCGGCGGCGTGCGTGACATAATGACACAAAGCTCCCAGCATGGTGGTGGTCGGGAGAACCAACGGCGTCTGTCCCTGGATCCAGCGCGCGGCGTTCAGGCCAGCGAGCAGGCCAGTCGCGGCGTTGCCCATGTAGCCTTCGACGCCGGTCAGTTGCCCGGCGAAGAACAGGTCGGCGCGCGTCCGCCATTGCAACGTGGGCAGCAACAGGCGCGGGGCATTGATGAAGGTGTTACGGTGCATCATGCCATAGCGGAGGAACTCCGCGTGCTCCAGGCCCGGGATGAGGCTGAAGACGCGCCGCTGTTCGCTCCACTTGAGGTTGGTCTGGAAGCCGACCATGTTATACAGGGCGCCCGCGAGATCGTCCTGGCGCAACTGCACGACCGCATAGGGGCGGCGTCCGGTGCGCGGATCGATCAGGCCGACGGGGCGCATGGGGCCGAAGGCCAACGCCTGGCGGCCGCGGCGAGCGATCACCTCGACAGGGAGACACCCTTCGAAGAAGCGGGGATCCTCCCACATCTTCTGCTCAAACGGGCGCAGCTCGATCGTCTCAGCGGCGAGGAGGGCGTCCACAAAGCGATCGTATTCCTCCTGCGTGAGGGGGCAGTTCAGGTAGTCCCTCTCCGCGCTCGCGCCGCGGCCATAGCGTGAGGCGCGGAAGGCGATGGTCATGTCGATGGAGTCGGCAGCCACGGTGGGGGCGATGGCGTCGAAGAAGTAGAGATGCTCTTGCCCGCTGAGCCGGGCGATCGCGCTCGCCAGAGCGTCCGAGGTCAACGGCCCGCTGGCGACGATGACAGGTCGGTCGGTGGGGATGTCCGTCGCTTCCTCGCGGATGACGCGGATCAGGGGATGCGACTCGATGCGCGAGGTGACCAGCTCGGCGAACGCCTCGCGTCCGACGGCGAGCGCGCCGCCAGCGGGCAGAGCCGTCTGCGCGGCGCAATCCAGGATCAGCGAGCCGAGGAGGTCAAGCTCCGCTTTGAGGAGGCCGGACGCGCGATCGGGCAGTTGCGAGCCGAACGAGTTAGAACAGACCAGCTCGGCCAGCCGATCGCTGACATGGGCAGGGGTTGGGCGCCAGGGGCGCATCTCGTAGAGATCGACAGCGACGCCGCGTTGGGCGGCCTGCCAGGCGGCCTCGCAGCCGGCCAGGCCGCCGCCGATGACCATCAAACGTGTCATGGCTTCGTCTCCGTGGACCAACGGTACCATATCCTGGGACGACTGACAAACCTTGCCGTTGCGTTTGTCAAGCCTGCGCGCGCGCGCCATAATAGGGGCGGAGTTCCCCTCTTCTTGATCTCAGTTCGCCCAAGGAGCGTGATCATGACCTCGACCCCCGCGGAGCGCGCGAGCGCTCAAACTCGCCATCACGAGACTTCGGAGTCGGATCTCCTTCGCGTGCGCCCGATCGCGACGCCCGCGGAGCGCCTGGCTTTCATCCAGTTCATGTGGCAGGTCTATCGGAACGACCCCAATTGGGTGCCTTATCTGATCAGCGAGCGGCAGGCGTTTCTCGATCCGCAGCGCAATCCGACGTTCGCGCATCTCGATGTGCAGTTGTTTGTGGCCGAGCAGCGTGGTCAGATCGTCGGGACGATCGCCGCCTTCATCAACCATCGTCACAACGAGTTTCATGAAGAGCGCGTGGGGTTTTTCGGCTTCTTCGAGACGATCAACAATTACGCGGTGGCCGAGACGCTGCTGTCGACGGCGTGCGAGTGGGTGCGCGCCAGGGGCATGACCGCCATCCGCGGGCCGGCCAATTTCAGCACCAACGATGAGATCGGCATGTTGGTGGAAGGGTTCGATTCGCCTCCTGTGATCTTGATGACCTACAACCCCCGCTATTACCCCGAGTTCGTGGAACGCTTCGGCTTCACGAAGGCGCAAGACCTCTGGGCCTATCACATCGACATCGATATCTTCCGCGAGCACCCGGAGCAGGCGCCAGCCAAGCTCCTGCGCGTCGTCGAGAAGGTCAAGCAGCGCGGCGACTTCACGGTGCGGCCGGTGAACATGCGGCGCTTCGACGAAGAGGTGAGGGCGATCAAGGAGGTCTACAACTCGGCGTGGGAGCGCAACTGGGGCTTCGTCCCCATGACCGACGCGGAGATCGATCATCTGGCGAAGAACCTGAAGCAAATCATCGACCCCAAGACGGTCTTCGTCGCCGAGGCCGATGGCCGCGTGGTGGGAGTGGTCATCCCCTTGCCCAACCTGAGCGAGCCGCTGCGCCTGGCCTACCCGCGGCCGGGGGAGCCAGAATGGTGGACGATGTTGAAGTTCTTGTGGCACTGGAAAGTGCGCCGCCGGGTGCGCCTGTTGCGCGTGTTCGCGTTAGGGGTCATCGAGCCGTACCGCAACCGCGGCGTCGACGCCGTCCTCTATTATTCCGCCGGCCGCGCCGCCCTCGATCGCGGCTATCATGAGATCGAGATGTCGTGGATCCTCGAGAGCAACACGATCATGAACCGGACGATCGAGGTGTTCGGCGGGCGCAAGTACAAGACCTACCGGGTCTACGAGAAGTCGCTCGTTTGAAGCAGTTCGAGGCTGGCGAAGAGGTGGAAGGCGACGACGTATTTCTCCACGACCTCGGCGATCCGTTCGACGACGACGGCGTGCGGATCGGGTAGGATGGCGCTCAGGTTGCGGTACAACGTCTGGCGCGCGGCGACGACGGCGGGCTGCGTCCAGATGTAGCGGCTGCCGGTCTGCACGAGCCAGGCGCGCCGGTCGGCTGACAGATCGGCGAAGGCTGCCCCTTGTTCATGCGGCTGTAACCACTTTCGCCAGCGTCCAGAATCGACGACCGCCTCTTCCAGGGTCTCCATGAAGCGAGAGGGGACGAGGCCCGGCCGCGCGCGACAGAGGTCGCGCTCCTTCGCGCTGAGGTCGGCGAGGGCCAGGTATTCGGCGGCGGTGAATTCGGGGCCGACGTTGGCGCCCCCCATGCCAGCGATCGGATACTCGGCGGGGTTGGCTACCCAATCGGTGTAGTGGCCTTTGATGAGAGAGCCGAGCGGCGCCACGCGCTCGTAGAGGCGCGCGGCGGCGACGCTGTCGAAGTCGGTGGTGTGGAGATCGGTGCCGACCTTGCCGACGATGAAGCAGGGCCAGGCATGGCTCAGGCCAAGTCGATCCAGGCCGGCGCGCAGCTCGCTGACGAAGACGTCGAAGCTGGCGAAGTCGACCAGCCCGCCGTGGACCTCTTCGGTGCCCACTTCATAAGCGACAGGAGGAAGGCCGAGGCGGACGCGCTCCGCTTCGGCGTAGGCGATCAGCTCGAGGGTGCGGGCGACCACCGTCTCGATGGCGATGGTCTGGCCCGGCGGCAGCGTGCGATCGACGGTGGGATCGATGTGCAGCAGTTGATAGCCGGCCTCCAGGCAGGCAGTGAGGCTCTCCTTGACGGCGGCCATCGTCTGCTCGAGCGAGAGCCGCTCCAGGGTGTGGCGGTCTTTAAGCCAGGGGCCGCCGTGGTCGAGGCAGGGATAGAGTGGGCCATCCCAGCGATATTGCTCGGCCAGGGCGCGAATGGCGCCGACGAACTGGGCGGGGGTCCAGCCCGTGTAGCCGCCGTCGCGGTCGACCTGGTTGAGGGTGGCGGCGAAGAGTATCGGCAGATGGTTGCGCGCTGCGACCTTGACCGCCGCCTCCAACACGGCAGCCGAGTTGGGACAGGCCGCCAGCAGGGTGATTTGGGCGACGCCCGAGCGGCGCAGGTCCAGGATGCGCTGTACCAGTTGATTGAGAGAGATCATAGCACGCTCCTATCGTGAGGCAGCCAACGGACAACCGCGCAGACATGCGGCTCCAATTATACACAGTTTGACATCGAACCATCCTGCGCGCATAATCCCCAACACCTTTTCCCCTGGAGGCGTTCATGCCCACACAGGCGTTGTCTATGCATGCGGACGACAACGTGGCCCTGGCCGCGGTCGATCTCTCGGCAGGGATGGCGGTCGCTGTCGATGGCCGGCAGATCACTCTCCGTCAGAGGATCCCCTTCGGCCACAAGTTCGCCGTGCGACCCATCGCGCGCGGCGAGGTCGTGCTCAAGTATGGCCAGCCCATCGGCCGCGCCAGCGCCGACATCGCCGTCGGCGAGCATGTCCATATCCACAACGTCGAGAGCATGCGCGGGCGCGGCGATTTGGGGGAAGCCGGCGCGCGCTTGGAGGCCGTCAGCCTCGACTCGACGGCGCTCAAATCGATCGCAGTCGGCGACCCGCCGGCGACCACTTTCCTGGGCTACCGGCGGCGCGACGGCCGCGTGGGGGTTCGCAATCACGTCCTGGTGTTGCCGACCGTGCACTGCGCCAACACCGTGGTCGAGCGCATCGGGCAGATGGTCCCCGGGGTGGTGGCGCTGCCGCACGTATACGGTTGCTCGCAATTGGGAGACGATCTGGCGCAGTCGCGTCGGGTGTTGGAGGAATTCGCACGCCATCCCAACGTCGGCGCAGTGTTGCTGATTGGCCTGGGATGCGAGACGATGCCCACGATCGAGATGGGGGAGAAGCTGGCGGCAGAGGGGCTGCTGGTGCAACGGCTGACCATCCAGGAAGAAGGGGGCAGCCGCGCCACGTATGAGCGCGGGCTGAGCGTCGTGCGGGAGCTGATGCAGGAGACGGCGCGCGCGCAACGCGAGCAGGTTCCTTTGTCCGAGCTGATCGTCGCCACCGAATGCGGCGGTTCGGACGCCTGGTCGGGGGTCACGGCCAATCCGGCGGTGGGCGCGGCCAGCGACCTGGTGGTGGCGGCTGGCGGCACGGTGTTGCTCTCCGAGGTACCAGAGTTCATCGGGGCCGAGCATCTGCTGGCGGCGCGCGCGGTGACGCCTGCGGTGGGGCAGCAGATCCTCGACGCCGTCACGCGCCGCGAGCGCGACGCGATGCGCATGGGGGTCGATATGCGCGGCGGCAACCCGGCGCCAGGGAACATCGCGGGCGGGCTGACGACGATCGAGGAGAAGTCGTTGGGGACGATCTCCAAAGGAGGCAGCACGCCCGTGCAGGAGTTTGTGGCCTACGGTCGCCGCCCCACGCGCCGCGGGCTGGTGCTGATGGATACGGCGGGCAACGATCTGGAATCGGTGACGGGGATGGTGGCGGGAGGCGCGCAGATCGTCGTCTTCACGACGGGGCGCGGCTCGCCGACGGGGTGTCCGATCGCGCCGGTGATCAAAGTGGCCACCAACACGCCGATGTACACGCGCCTCAAAGATGACATGGACATCAACGCGGGCGCTGCGCTGGAGGGAGAGTCGCTGGCGGAGATCGGGCGGCGCATCTTCCTCGAGATCATCGACGTGGCCAATGGCAAACAGACGGCGGCCGAACTGTGGGGACATCGCGAGTTCGCGATCGAGGTCATCGGGCCGCGGATGTGAAAGCGAACGGAAAGGGCGCCCCGTGTGATCGGGGCGGCTCTGGCGGGGCGGAAGCGTTGACGGCGTCGGCGCGATGGACGGACAGGTAAGACCCCTTCCGAAAAGTTTCGGCACGGTCTCCTGACCGCGCCTCTGGCTGGTCAGGAGACCAGCCAGAACCGTTTTTCGGATAGACTCTAGACAGCCGGCGGGGAGGGAAGCGAATGGAGCAAAAGAGTCGGGCGGCGCAGGCGTACGAGGCGGCGTTCATCCTGTACGAGGGCAAGCGCACGCCGCATCGCAGTTGCGGCATCTGCCTGGCCGAGACGTTCGGCCTGAACACGCGCCCATACCAGGCGTTGCGCCGCGGGGGCATCACCGGCGAGGGCCAGTGCGGCGCGATCAAGGCGGGCGAGCTGATCCTGGGTGAGTACCTGGGGGATCCTGATCCCACGGGGCCGGTCACGGATCGTCTGCGTGCGGCGATGATCCTCTATCAGCGGTTGTGTCGAGAGCGCCTGGACCTGGGCCGGTCGCCGGATATCATCTGCAATCATCTGACCGGACAGTTCGGCGAGTTCACCAGCCCGGAGCGTGCGGCGTTTTGCACGGGGCTGTCGGCCAGCGTCGCGGCGATCGTGGCTGAGGTGTTGGAGCAGGCGGGGGTGGAGTTCCCTCTCTCGACGATCGCGGCCGAGGTCGAAGAGGGAGAAAGAAATACCACCTTTGACGCCTGATGATGATTGTGCTATATTTTGTGCAGGAAGTGTTCGCTCTCACTGCTGCCCCCGCTCTGAAGCTTTGTGATCCCTGCCTGATTCTCTGGTCGTGCTTTTCGCATACAAGCCCGATCGTCCTGCGGCGTCTTTCTGCCGCTCCCGCCCATGTGTACGGCCTGTCCTCTCGATCAGGGGACGAAAGGAAGGAGTTCGCCAGCGATCAGTTGCGATCTTCGTAAGTAGGCCTTCGCCGTAAGAGACAGAAAGGAGGCATCGAAGATGATGCGGAGTCGCTTTCCCCTTCTGGCAGTTGTCTTGGCGCTGAGCCTGGCGTTCACAGCGTGCGCGCCGATGGCTGCGCCCCAAGTCGTCGAGAAGGTCGTCACTCCCACCCCAGCTCCACCCAGTCCTGAGCGGCTGGAACGCGCCCAAACCCTCAACATCGCCATCGGCGGGCCGATCGCCGACCCCACCAACCTCAATATCTATGCGCCGGGCGTCAGCCGGTCGAGCACGGGCATCCACCAGGTGGTCTACGAGTATTTCTTCTACCAGAACCTGCAGACAGGCGAGTATATCCCCTGGCTGGCGGAGAGCTACGAGTACAACGATGACTTCACAGCCGTGACGGTGAAGCTGCGCGACGGCGTCACCTGGAGCGACGGCGAGGCCTTCAACGCCGACGACGTGGTCTTCACCTATGGCCTTCTGCGCGACAATCCTGGCATGGTCTGGGCGTCAGAAGCCAACAAGTGGGTCGCCTCGGTGGACAAAGTCGACGACCTGACCGTCCACTTCAACCTGAAGCAAGCCAATCCGCGCTTCCACCTGAATCGTGAGGCCTTCCCGGCCGTGGGCATTTGGGGAGGCATCACCATCCTGCCGCAGCACATCTGGGAAGGCCAGGACCCGGTGAGCTTCAAGAACTCTGACCCGGTGGGCACCGGCCCCTATCGGCTGGTCAAGGCCACGCAGACGGCCCTGACGTACGAGCGTCGGGACGACTGGTGGGGCACCAGGGTCTTTGGCGTGACGCCGGCGCCGAAGACCATCAACTTCCAGCATGTCGGCTCTCCCACCAGCGTTGCTCTGGCCCTCGCGGCCAACGACATCGACACCCCCTTCATCGGGATCCTGTCGCTGGCCGACTTCAAAGCTGTAGCCGCGCGCAATCCCAATGTGCGAGCCTGGTATAAAGAGGCGCCGTATGCCTGGCTGGATCCCTGCCCGCGGCCGCTGATGGTCCAGAACGCGGTCGCGCCCTGGGATAAGAAGGAAGCCCGCTGGGCGCTCTCCTATCTGATCGACCGCCAGGCGATCGTCAACCTGGCCTATGAGGGCACGACCGTGCCGAGCTGGGGCATCTGGCCCTTCTACGATGGCCTCAAGCCCTATTTCGATGCGATCCAGGACTTGCTGGAGAAGTACCCCACCACGGCCTACGATCCCGCCAAGGCCGATGAGCTTCTCAAGTCCATCGGCTACCAGAAGAACGCCGAGGGCGTCTACGTCTCCGCCGATGGCAAGCCACTGACTGTCCGCTACGTCGTGAACAGCAACTCGTCGGAGGAGATGAAGGTCTCCCAGGTGTTGGCGGACCAGCTCGAGGCCGGCGGCATTCAGGTCGAGGTCCAGCCGCTCAGCGATCCGGTGTTGGGCGACACGATCCTGAAGGGCGAGTACGACATCAAGTTGCACTCCTTCTGCCCCGGCTACATCTACGACAACCTGGAGCTGTTCCACAGCAAGTTCTACACGCCGCTGGGCGAGTCGGCCCCCTGGTATGAGCGCAACTCCTTCCGCTTCAAGAACGAGGCCTTCGACGCCATTGTGGACGAGATGGCCTCCACGCCGCCCACCGATGAGGAGAAGATCAAGGATCAATTCCATCGCGCTGTGGAGATCCTCTTCGATGAGCTGCCGGTGGTCATGATGGTGCAGGCGCCAGCGCTGGTGCCGTTCAACACCACCTACTGGGAGGGCTGGCCATCGGCCGACAACCCCTGGAACATGCCCGTGAGCTGGTGGGCCACCTTCAACCTGGTGATCAATGGCTATCCTGCTCCGGCGACGGGCCAGTGGGTCGGCGGCATCAAGCCGGCGGCTGGCCAATAACCTGGATGCACCGGGGCTGACAGGCTGCCCCAGCTTGTTGGCCCTGGATCGCCTTCTCTCAAGCTGGGGGATGGAATCTGGCAGCCTTTCTAAGGCTGCCAGATTCATCTGGTCGCTGAGGCGAGACGAGACAAATGGCCGCTTATCTGCGTTACCTCTCGCAGCGTTTTGTGATCTTCTTCGCCACAGTCTTTATCTCCATCACCATCGTCTTCTTCGTGCCTCGGCTCGTCCCTGGCAGCCCCTTGAGCGCCATCTTTAACAAGTTGGCCGCAATGGGGGGGAGCCTGAACGCGCCCGAGTTGATCGAGGAGTATAACCGGCGCTTTGGACTGGACAGGAGCCTGTGGGAGCAATATGTCAGTTTCTTGCGCGAGCTGATTCGGGGCAATCTGGGGTATTCGATCGGCAGCTTCCCCTCGCAGGTCTCCGATCTGCTGGTCGATGCGATCCCCTGGACGATTGGCCTGTTGACCGTGACCACGATCCTCAGTTGGGTGTTAGGCTCGCTGTTGGGCGCCGTAGTCGGATGGCAGGGGGAGCGGTCGCGCGTTCTACAAGCTATCGTGCCGGTGGCGCTGGTGCTGTATACCACGCCCTACTACATTCTGGCGCTGATCCTGGTGTTCCTTTTCGCCTATCTGTGGCCCATTTTCCCCCTCTCCGGCGCCTATTCGGTCGGGCTGCAACCCGCGTTCTCCCTGGAATTCGCACGCGATGTGTTGCGCCATGCCATCTTGCCAGCTTTGAGCATCATCCTGGTCTCGCTGGGCTGGTGGTTTTTGAGCATGCGCAGCATGATCACGACGCTGAAGGGCGAGGATTACATCCTGCTGGCCGAGGCGAAAGGGCTTCCCGAACAACGCATCCTGTGGCGTTACGCGTTCCGTAATGCGCTGTTGCCTCAGGCCACGGGCCTGGCGCTCTCGCTGGGCCATATTGCGGGCGGCGCTCTGATCACAGAAGTCATCTTCGCGTATCCCGGCGTGGGGTGGATCATCTACAACGCGATCAAAGGGCTGGACTTTCCGGTGATCCAGGGCAGCATCTTGCTGATCATCTTCGCCGTCGCCACCGCCAACCTGATCATCGATCTCGCGTACCCCCTGATCGACCCTCGCATTCGGACGGGAAGCGGGGAATGATTCATCTCCACCTGGAATTGCCCGATGAGAGGTTCACATCGCCATGCTGCTGCGCAATCAGAAGTTCCTCATCGGCATCACAGTGATCCTGGCTCTGGTGATCCTCTCGCTGATCGGGGGGCTGACCTCGCCGCCAGCGTTGCGTCGTGCGGGCAGTTTGCCCGCGCGCTTGCCGCCAGGTCCAGGCGGCTTGCTGGGGACCGATTCTCTGGGGCGCAGCGTGGCGTTGCAGATGAGCGAGGCGGTGCTCAAGTCCCTGCAGGTGGGCCTGATCGCGGCCTTTCTGGGCACTTTTCTGGGCGCGCTGATCGGCTTCGCCAGCGGCTATTTCGGCGGGGTCGTGGATGCGCTGTTGCGCATCCTGATCGACGTCTTCCTGGCTGTCCCCTCCTTGTTATTTTTGATCCTCATTGCTTCGCTGGTCAAGGGGGTCAGCGTGCCAGCGATGGCGCTCATCATTGGCGCCTTCGCCTGGGCCTCGCCGGCGCGCCAGAGTCGCGCTCAGGTGTTGAGCCTCAAAGAGCGAGCGTTCGTCCAGATGGCGCGGCTCTCGGGGATGTCAGGCCTCGAGATCATCTTTCGTGAGCTGATGCCCAACATGCTTCAGTGGCTGGGCGCCAACTTCGTCAACGCGTTCCTGGCCGCCGTCCTGGCCGAGTCGGGGCTTTCCTTGCTGGGATTGGGGCCTCAACGAGAGATGACGCTAGGGATGATGATCTATTGGGCGTTGAGCTACGGCGCCATCTTGCAGAACCTCTGGTGGTGGTGGCTGATCCCTGTGCTGACCCTGATGTGTCTGTTCCTCTCCCTCTATCTGATCCATTTGGGATTGGATGAAGTGAGCAATCCGCGCTTGCAGAGGGCGGCCTGATGCCTCCCGTGAACGAGAACGTGTTGGAAGTGCGAGACCTGCGGGTCTACTATCATACCTCGCGCGGCCCAGTCAAAGCCGTAGATGGGGTGAGCTTCCACGTTGGGCGAGGGGAGCGGTTCGGCCTGGTCGGTGAGTCAGGATGCGGCAAGTCAACCACGGCGATGGCTCTGCTGCGGCTTCTCCATCCACCCGGCCGGATCGAGAGCGGCGAGATCTGGCTGGACGGCGTGGACCTGGCGCGGCTGAGCCGGGATGAGTTGCGCCGGGTGCGCTGGCGACAGATCTCGTTGATTCCCCAGGGCGCCATGAACTCGCTCAATCCGGTGATGCGCGTGCGTGACCAGATCGCTGATGTGATCGTGGTCCACGAGGGCCGACAGCCTTCCGCTCAGTTATCGCGACGGATCGAGGACCTGTTGGCTGCGGTGGGACTGCCGCGCTGGGCGGCCAGGATGTATCCCCACGAACTGAGCGGCGGCATGAAACAGCGAGTTTGCATCGCCATGGCCATCGCCCTCGGCCCGCGGTTGATCATCGCCGATGAGCCGACCAGCGCGCTCGACGTGGTGGTGCAACGGGTGGTGACCCAGACTCTGATGGACGTCCAGGAGCGGCTGGGGGCCTCGTTGATCCTGATCGGCCACGACATGGGGCTGCAGGCCCAGTTGGTGCACCGGCTGGCGGTCATGTACGCGGGCCATATTGCCGAGATCGCCGACGCGGCCGCCATCTTCGCAAGCCCACTTCACCCCTACAGCCGACTGTTGATCTCATCCGTACCTTCCACCCAGGAGAAGAAGGTGTTGCAGGCGATCCCCGGCTTGCCGCCGAGCCTCCTCAACCCACCGCCGGGGTGCGTTTTCCATCCCCGCTGCCCCTCTACGCTGGAGCGGTGTCGCGTGGAGGCGCCGCCCCTGCGAGAGATCGGCCCAGGTCGCCAGGTCGCCTGTCATCTCTATTGAGTTGCCTATGGCATCCTTTTTGCTCGAAGTCGACGATGTGACCAAAGTGTTCGCCAGGGGAGTTTTCCGCAAGAAAGCGACCGTGGCGCTCGACCACTTCGCGTTGTCTCTGCCCGCCGAACCCGCCCAGGTCATCACCATTGCGGGCGAGAGCGGCAGCGGCAAGACGACGCTGGCCCGCCTGGTGCTGGGCTTCATCGCGCCGACGGCTGGCCGAATCCTCTACCGGGGCCAGGATATCCACAAGATGGGGCGGGAGGAGTGGCTGATCTACCGGAAGGAGGTGCAGGCCGTCTTTCAGGATCCCTACGAGGTCTATAATCCATTCTACAAAGTGGATCATGTGTTGACCATCGTGGTCGACAAGTTCCGCCTGGCGCGAGGCAGGAAGCAGGCGCAAGACCTCATTGAGAAAAGCCTGGAGATCGTAGGCTTGCAGCCGGATGAGATCCTGGGCAAATATCCCCACCAGCTCAGCGGCGGGCAACGACAACGGATCATGCTCGCGCGGGCCTTTCTGCTCAAGCCGCGCCTGATCGTGGCTGACGAACCGGTTTCGATGCTCGATGCTTCCCTGCGGGCGATGGTGCTGGAGATCATGATGAGGCTGAAGCAGGAGTTCGGCATCTCGTTCCTGTACATCACCCATGATCTCTCGACTGCCTACCAGATCAGCGACGATCTGGTGATCCTCTATCAGGGTTCGATCGCGGAGAAAGGGAATGTCGCCGCCCTGATCCAGAATCCCCAGCATCCCTATACCCGTCTACTGGTGGACTCGATCCCCATCCCCAATCCCAACTTGAAGTGGCAGAGCCGGATCGAGTTGCCCCCCGAACAGGAACTGGGCGGCGTGCGCGGCCAGGGCTGCAAGTTCGCCGATCGTTGCCCGCACGTGATGGATCGTTGTCGGCAGTCCCGCCCGCCGTTGATCCAGGTGGCCGATGGGCAACATGCGGCCTGTTTTCTCTACGCAGCCGACGCCTGAGGCCATACGATTCCTATCCTTTGATTGCCCCTACCAGCAGCCCGCGCGCGATGTAACGCTCCAGGGCGATGGCCATGGCGATGACGGGGACGATCATGATCAGGATCAGCACGGACATGTACCACCACTGTGGCCCGCGCGTCGCGTTCTGGGCGGCGACGGTCAACGGCAGGGTTTGGGCTCGCGCGCTCGTCAGGAACAGCGCTAACAGGTACTCGTTCCAGGCGAATACCAGCACAAAGAGGAAGGTCGCCACCAGGCCTGGGGTAGAGAGGGGAATCACGATCGACCAGAAGATGCGGTAGCGCGAGGCGCCGTCGATCGCGGCGCACTCCTCCAGCTCCAGGGGGATCGTCTGGAAGTAGTCGCGCATCAGCCAGACGACGATGGGCAGGTTCGTGGCCACATAGGTCGTGATCAGCGCCGCCCGAGTATCGAGCAGCCCCAGCCGCTGATAGAGGACGTAGATTGGGATCACCACCGCCACCGGCGGCAAAATGCGCTGGGAGATCATCCAGAAGGCGATGTCGTTGTTGCCCAGCGACCGTTGAAAGCGCCGGCCGATCGTCTGCGCCAGCAGGATGAAGAGGGCGATGCTGGCGAGCACAGCGATCTGCCAGGACACCCCCAGCGTGACTGCTACGATTGCCAAGATCACGCACCCTATGAACAGCAGGATCGCGCCGACGCGCGGCCGGTATTGGAAGCGGCTGAGCGCGTAGGAGGCCGCCGCGCCCAGGAGCAGGCTCAAGACTGAGCTGGTCAGCCCCACGACGACCGTGTTCATATACGGGCGCAAAGTATCATTGCGCAGATCCACGAAGATGTAGCGCCAGGCATGGAGCGACGGCTGGAAATCTACGAAAGGGAGATAGACCGGGCCGTCATTGACGTGGATCGGCAGCTTCAGCGAGGTCACCGCCAGCCAGTACAGTGGAAAGAGGACGACAAAAGTCCAAAATCCCAGGACGAGGTAGGACACCACCATTCCGGCTGGAGAAGGCATGAAGGGAGACAAGACTGCGCGACGGCTACGTTTCCTCATCCCTGGTCCTCCCCATCCCCGATCTTGGCCTCATAGCGCTTCCACGAAGCGACGCCGGATCAAGTTCACGGCGACCATCGCCACAAACGTGACGACGAGCAACAAGATGTAGGCGACCGCGGCCGACCCTCCCACGTCCAGGGTGCGCCAGGTCATGAACGCGTGCAAGGTCAGCGATTCGGTGGCCGTTCCCGGTCCCCCGTTGGTCAACACGTTCGGCAGGTCGACGATCTTGAAGGCCTCGATCAGCCGGATCAGGACCAGCGTCGTGCTCACCGGCAAGATAGTGGGTAACGTGATCTCCCGCAGGATCTGCAGGCGGGTCGCCCCGTCCACGACGGCCGCTTCGATCGGCTCGATGGGCTGGCTCTCCAGCACGGCCAGCAGCACAATGAACATGAACGGCGTCCATTGCCAGATGTCGCCGATCATCACCGCTGCGCGCGCCCCCCAGGGATCGTTCACCCACGAGACTTCGGCGAACCCCAGCCCCAGCCAGATCGGAGCGAACGGTCCCTTGGTCAAATCAGTCAGCATCCGGAAGGTATAGGCGATCCCCACCGGCGTGATCATCATCGGCAGCAGGAAGACGACCCGAAAGAAGCGACGGCCGGGGAGTTGCTGGATGCACAGCAGAGCCAGCAGAAGCCCTAACGTGTACTGGATCGCCACGCCGACAAACACATAGATGAGGGTTACCACCAAAGTGCCGGGGCGGCCATGTGGGCTGAGCGTGTGCACCAGGAGCCAGGCGCCGGCTCCAGCGATGACGGCGGCTACGCAGCGCCAGAAGAACCCTGACGGCGAGAACTCCGCGCTGCGCAGATATCGCCACAAAGCGATCGCCAGGCCAGCGACGACCGCGCCGAAGATCAGCCATCCCAGCGGCGATGGGCTGGAGAACACACCGAGGAAATGCTCTTTCTCGCTACCCAGGAACAGTTTCCGATAGTTCGCTAACCCGACGAAGGAGATCTTGAACCCGCCTCTTACGAACTGCAGCCGCGCCAGGGACATGTAGAGCGAGAGGATCAACGGGAAGATGGAGAGGAACAAGATGACCAGGACGGTGGGCCACAGGAAGGCCGCGCTGGCTAGGCCCTCCAGACGGGACATGAGCTTATTCATGCTCTCCCCCTCTGGGGCTTCGGTCGTCGTTCGCTCGCGGTCCTTGGCCGGGCGCATGTTGGTCGGATAAAGGCACCTTCTCGTAAATCGCGCGCAGCGGGATCGCGCAGCCAATGGAGGTCAACATCAGCACGTCCTCCAGGCGCTCGAGTTCCGTCAAAAACCATCCCTCGCCGCGTCGCTCTGCTCTCTCCACGTGAACACGATCCTGGGCGATCATCACGTACTCCTGCAATGAAGGGATGCGGCGGTAATGAGCGAACTTGTAACCGCGGTCGCCAGCCTCGGTGGAAGGGGATAACACCTCAATGATGACAGTAGGGTTCAACAATGTGTCCAATTCATGATCCTCGAACTGCGGTTCCCCACAGACGATCACCAGATCTGGGTAAAGGTAGCCAGTTGTGACCTGGCATTTCACCCGCATGTCGGTCGCGTAGGCTTCACAGGGCCGATCACGCAACTGCAGGCGAAGCTCTCCGGCCAGGTTGAACACGATCAGATTGTGTTCTCGGCTGGCGCCAGCCAGGGCGTATATACGCCCACCGATGAACTCGCTCTTGTAGGGCGCGGCCCGTTCCAGTTTCAGGTACTGTTCCGGCGTGTAGCGAGGCTCAACGGCGACTGAAGACATTGGCTTTTTCACCTGTAACGCCTGATACCTGGGGTAAACTTCGTCATCTATGGCCATACGGAACCCCAGTCCCTTGACGGGGACCGGGGTTCCGGGCGTCTGATCCGCTACTCTTTGGGGATGCCGAGCGTCGCCTTATAGGCCGCAAGCTGGGCGTCGCGACCCAGCTCCTCGGTGATCTCCTCCCAGCCGTCGTAGATCTGCTTCATCGCCTCATCGCGCGTAAGCTCGCCAGCCAGGAACTGGGAGACCGTCTTATCCAGCACGATCTGCTGGTAGCGCTGATTTTGGGGGACGCGCAGGTCCAGCACCATGTTCGGGCTTTCCAGGCTGGCCTTGATCGCTCCCAGGTAGTCTTTAGCGGCGGCCTCGCTCATGCCAGCCTTCACCCACAGGTCGATATTCTCGAACTGCGAGATGCGGTACGGGTTGAACCCTGTCTTGCCGATGGTCACATCCACGTTGGCCTGCGCGGGCTGAGCCATGTAGGAGAGGAAGGCGTACGCCGCATCCTTGACCCTGGGGTCGACAGCCGCATTGATGGCGCCGGACCAGCCGCCATAGGCGGCGAAGGGCGCATGGTTGATCCCATTGACCGCGTACGGGCAGGTGGTCTCATCGCAGTCCACCAGCTTGCCGGTGGCGCGATCGAGCACGCGGGGGGTGCCGGGCAGGATGATCGAGCCGACTTTGTCGATCACCTTGGAGGTCTCTGGATCGATCGCCAGGGTGCCGATGTCGCCCCAGTCGATGGAGAGGGCGCAGCGGCCGGAGGTGAAGAGGCCGCGCGTGTCGCCGACGTCCAGGTTCAGCTCATCGGGCGGGCCGTACTTGGTCGTCTCATTGTAGATATCCAGCGCGGCAGCGAAAGCCTCGTTGTTGACCAGCGGCTTGAAGGTATCGAGGTCGAAGAACGAGCCTTGTGCAGTCCCCTGGCTCTGCAGGAAGCCGGCGGCCACCGACCACACCATCCAGTAGGCCTGCGCGTTGCGCTTCTTGGAGATGCAGGAACCGTAGTCAGGGGTGCCGTCGCCGTTGAGGTCCTTGCCGTGGAAGGTCTTGGCGATATTGAGGTAGTCCTCCCATGTCTCTGGCGGCTTCAACCCCTCCTGCTGCAGCAGGTCCAAGCGGTAATACGCCATCTGGAAGTCGCCGTCCAGAGGGATGGTGTAGATGCGACCTTCGTAGGTCGCGCTGAAGTTGCGGAAGAAGGGCGCGATGTCCTCCCACTGCAGATCCTTGTCTGCTTTGACCCGGTCCGTGAGATCCTCCAGATAGCCGGGGACGATGTAGTCTACCATCCACTGCGGGGCGAACACAAAGGCCTGATAGGCGTTGGTGCCCGTCGCCAGATCGGTCAGGATCTTCTGGTAGAGGTCGCTGAAGGGGACGACGATCACGTTGATCTTGGCGCCGGTGAGCTTCTGGAAATCGGGAGCGCGCCGCTGCAGCGGTTCGGCGATCTGCGGGCCAGTGAAGGTCAGGACATTGACTTCGACCCCTTCAAACGGCAGAGCTGCTGCCGCGGGCGCCTCGGCGGGGGCGGCCGGCGCCGCGGGCGCTACCGGCGCGCAAGCGCCCACCAGGAGGACCAGGACGCACAGGACGGATAGCAGTAGCGACTGTTTCCGATGCAACATGGTCAACCCCTCCTTGCTTTGTGGGGCCTGGGCGAATCGAAGGCGCCTCAGGCCTGCGAAAAGTTACAGCCACGTTTCAAGCGAAGAACCTCGTCACGCCTGCAGGATCGGACAAGCATGGGTCCCAACGATCACCTCCTTCACGATAGGATCGAGCCGGACGAAAGGCTCTTTGCGGATGCAGACAGCGAAACATCGCATACGCGCTGTTGAGAACGCTATCCACTCTGGACCTTCGCCAGAGCGCAAAAGCCAGCCAGATATGATCGGAAGCGAATCAGACGAGGACGACGACAACGGGCGATGGATGCGCAGTTGCGGTGGTAGCACTGATGTTGGCTGTTCTTAGTGTATAGCGATTGCAGTCGCCTGTCAACTGGCTTTGAACATTTCGATGTGCCCACAGTATAATTCTGCGCAGAGGGGATGTGTGATGGATCGCAAGTCCTTGAGCGCCAATCAGGTGGCGTCCGATCTGCCGACTCTAGATCAGGCCAGGCTGCGGGCTTTCCTCGCCGCTCAGCCGGATATCGTCGCCGCCTATCTTTTTGGGTCGCTGGCCGAGGGGCGAGCGACGCCAGGCTCAGATGTGGACATTGCCGTCTTGCTCAGGGATGATGCCGATGCCGCAGTGGGTGGGGAGCGGCATTTGGCGCTGATGGGCGCTCTCGAGCAGTTCGCCGATCGAGAGGTGGACGTGGTGATGCTGAACACCGCTTCGCCCATCCTTCAGCAACAGGTGCTGCGACATGGGCGGCTGCTGTATGAGGGCGACCGGCGGGCGCGCGTGGAGTTCGAGGTGCGCGCTGGGAAGATCTACGCTGACTTAAGGCCGATGTACGACTACTTTGTCAGGGTCTTGTTGCAGGAGATCCGGGAGGTGGGGCTTGGCGGCCGTCGACGACGTCATCCTGGAACGACTGATCCGGTTACGCAACGAAGTGGATTACCTGAAAACTGAGAGGGATAGCCTCCGCTCATTCCAGCAGTACGTGGAAAGTGTGCGACTTAAACGAGCGGTAGAACGCTCGCTACAGGTGGCCGTTGAGATGTGCCTGGATGTAGGCCGACGCCTGATCAGTGTGCGTGGATTCCGCTACCCCAACGACAACCAAGACGTCTTTCGCGTTCTGGCCGAAGAGGGTGTGCTGCCGCAGGACCTCCTCCCGACCATGTTGGATATGGCCCGTTTTCGTAATTTGATCGTCCATGACTATGCTCGCGTCGATGATGCGAAAGTGTACGCTATCCTCCGGCATCGCCTTGCCGATTTCGACGCGTTCGCGGCGGCGCTTGCAACATATCTGGGGACTGACTGATGAGGAAAAACGCAACACGATCCTCCGGATCGTGCGCGTGTACGCCGCCGAGCGCAATCCGGAGGATCGCGACACAGATAGATTCGCTAGCGATCTCTTGTAGCTGCAGCTAGAACCGTACAGCGAACTTGATGACCTTGTTCGGCTCTTGGGCGATCCACCGCCAGACCTCGGGCGCCTCCTCCAGGGAGACGACGGGATGGAGAATCCCCGGCGCTGTGAGGACCCCCTTGCGCATCAGGCTCACCAACGCCTCGTTGGCCCGCTCCTGCGTCCAGCGCGGGTAGTCGCGCGGCAGGTTGGCCCAGCCGCAGCCGTGGGGGATGATGAAAGTCAGCCGGTTGTGGTGCGCCTCTCGTCCGAACCACACGCTGTGCGCCTCGCCCTGGTAGAAGCCGGTCATGCAGACCGTGCCGCCCACTCGCGTGCAACGGATGGCATCTTGTAGCGCCTGATACTTGCCAGCGACCTCGATGGTCACGTCTGCCCCTTGCCCGCCGGTCAGCTCATGCACCCGCATCCCCACGTCGCAGGTTGTGGGATCCAGCGCCTCGTCGGCGCCTAGTTTTCGGGCGCAGTCGCGGCGGATCGGCAGGGGATCGATGGCGAACACGTTCTCGGCGCCGCTCAGCCGGGCCATGCGCACCGCCAGCAGGCCGATGGCGCCCAGGCCGACGACGGCCACGCTGTCGCCGAAGCGCACATTGGATTCGCGCACGCTGTGGAAGGCGACGTAGCCCGGCTCGAGCAGGAGCGCCAGCTCGGGATCGATCGTCCCCAACGCCCACAGGCGGTCCTCGCGACAGACATTGGTCTCGCGCACGTCCATGTCGCCGAAGACGCGATCGCCCACCTGCCAGCGGCTCACCTCGGGGCCGACCTCCGTCACGACGCCCACCCCCATGGCGCCGTACATGCCGCGCGGATACGGTTGCGTCGCCGTCGCGGGCTGAGGCCGGAAGATATGCCATTCAGGGTCGAAGGCAAAGCCCTCGAAGTTCTTGCCTTCGAACATACCGATATTGGTGCCGTGCTTGGCCGAGGCCAGCTCGGTTTTGATCCGCACCTGATGCGGCTGCAAGGGCGGCTCCTCGTAGTCCAGGACTTCCACGGCGAATGGCGCTACGACGGCTAGTCTGCGTGGCATACGGATCTCCTCTGTACCCTGAAAATGCCAATCGACGGAGGTCAGCCCTCTGTGCGATTGAATGACAGTGGGCCAACGGCAGGTCATCCCTTGATGGCGCCTGCTGTCAACCCCTGGATGAATCGCCGCTGGAACAAGACATAGATCACGATGATAGGCACCATGACGATCGTCGCGCCGGCCATGGTCAGGGGGTAGTTCTGGGTATAGCGGCTTCGAAAGAACATCAACCCCAGCACCAACGGCCTAAGCTCTTCTTTCTGCATGTAGATGAGGGGCAGCAGGAAGGAATTCCAGGCTCCCATGAACTGGAAGACCGTCAGGGACGAGATCCCAGGCCCCGCCAGCGGCAGCATGACGCGCCAGAACACATCGAAGTCGTTGCATCCATCGATCTTGGCTGCATCCGCCAGATCGTGAGGCAATCCCAGAAAGAAAGCCCGCATGAAGAAGATGCCGAACGGCAGGCCGAGCGCGATGCTGGGCACGATCATGGCCCAGTAGGTGCCGATGAACCCGATGTCTTTCAAGATGTAAAAGAGCGGGATCATGATCGACTGAAACGGCACCATTAACCCCAGCAAGAACCCATAAAAGATCGCCTGGCTGCCTGGAAGGCGAAATCGCGCCAGGCCATAGCCAGCCAACGAAGACAGGCCCACCGATCCGATGACGATCGGGATGGATACGAAGACGCTGTTGCGGAAGTATTTCCCGAACCGTCCTACGATCCAGGCCTCGGGGAAATTCTCCCAGTGCAAGACGGTCGGAGGGCCGAGGGGGTTCGCGGCGACCTCTTTCATAGTCTTCAGCGCGGTCGACACGACCCAGAACAAGGGAATGATGCACAGGAGAGCAAAAGTTAAGAGGACGCCATACTGGAACGCCTTGCCCGCCCAGAACCGCCAGGAATACTTGCGGGCGAAGCGCCTGGTCTTCACGTTGGCTGCCATAGCGCTCTATTCCCCCCGCTCGCGCAAACGGATGAAGATATAAGAAGCGACCAACGAGAGCGCGGTCATCACCATAGAGAGGGCTGCTCCATATCCCACTTCGCTCTCCTGAAACGCCTTGCGATAGGTGTAGGTGGCGATCACCTGCGTGGTGGTGCCAGGCCCTCCTTGAGTCATTACGAAGACGATGCCGAACACATTGAACCCGCCAATCAACGTGAAGGCGGTGATCATGGTGAGCACATGTCGCAATTCGGGGATGATCACGTAGATGAACCGCTGCCAGGGGTTGGCCCCGTCGATCGTGGCCGCTTCGATCAGCTCGACGCTGACATTCTGCAGGCCCGCCATGATCACGACGAAGCAGAATCCATAGTAAGACCAGATGGCGGCGATGATGAGGGCTGGCAAGGCCCAGTTGGGATCTCCCAGCCAGCCGCGCGCCAGGTGGCCCAGGCCGATGAACCGCAGCAGCTCGTTCGCCGCGCCGAACAGGGGATGGTAAATCCAGTTCCAGATGATGGCGATCACGACCTCGGAGAGCACCACCGGCAGGAAGTAGATGGTGCGGAAGGCCACCATGCCGCGCGCGCCAGTCCACAGCAACACGCCCAGGAGCAGCCCAATCACGATCGGCGAGATCGTCCCCATGATGACCCAGATGAGGTTATGCAGGAGCGATTGTGCGAGCAGAGGGTCGGAGAGCAGGCGGCGATAATTGGCCAGCCCCACGAACACCTTGATCGGTTGAGCGCCATCCCAACTGGTAAGGCTGTAGTAGATGGAGGCGATGAAGGGGTAAATAACGAAGAAGATGTATAGCGCCAAAGCCGGGACGACGAAGGCGTAGCCGACGGCTACTTTACTCACAGCTCTCCGCAAGGCAGCGATCCCCGCGCCTCTGGATAGTTCGGCTGCTTGAGCTGACATGGTCGTTCGCACCTCGGGGGTTGTGGGCTGCTGGCAACAAAGAAAAGCGAGGAGAGAAGGCTGCTCTCTCCCCGCCTTTCCGAGCGACGCTTATGGCGTGATGTCCATCACTTTGCCTGCTGCTTTGGCCTCTTGCATGGCCTTCTCCAGGTCGTCGGCCTGCTGCTGCGCCGTCTTCACGCCAGCCAATACCTCCTGGAAGCCATCGAACATCATCGTGTTGAAGTTGTCGGGCGTCAACACATCGATGTTGTAGCTCATCTCCTCAGCATGTTGCTGTAGCGCATCGAGGCAGAAGCGCATCAGATCCGAGATCTGATAGTCGGCTGGGTTGACCTCGATAGGCGGGATCTTGGCCAGGCCTTCGATCCAGTATTTGGCAGCCTCTTTCGACATGAGGTAATCCAGGAACTGCATCGCCTCGTCGGGATATTTTGTGGCCTTGGAGATGAAGTATCCCGAACCCAGACCAGCTGGCGGCGCGATGGGCTTGCCACGGATCGAGGGATAGAAGAAGAAACCGACCGGGTCTGGCATCACTTCAGGGTCCGTGTAGTCTTGGACCATCCAGGTGCCTGTGATGTTGGTCGCCGCCTTGCCGCTATAGAAGAGCATATTGGCGTCGTCGTAAGTGACCGCGTTGACGTCGGGGATCAGGTAGCCAGCCTTGTTCATGTCCACGAAGAAGAGCTGGATGGCTTCGACGAAATCGGGATCGTTCCAGGGGACTTCGCCGGAGATGGCGGCCGCCAGCTTGTCCCGTCCGGCGATGTTGCCAGCGAAGACGCTGAATAGGTGGCCAGCCGGCCATTTATTCTGATCGGCGAACGCGATGGGGATGTAGCCGGCCCCCTTCAGCTTTTGGCAGATCTCCAGGAACTCATCATGCGTCTTCGGCTCGCTCAGCTCGAGTTCCTCGAAGATCCTCTTGTTGTAGAAGGTGCCGATGAACTCCAGCTCGTGGCCGATGCCGTAGGTTGTGCCGTCGAAGACAGTGCGCTCTCTCGCCCAACTGAAGATGCGCTTGTCCCAACCGTATTTGACATAAGCATCATCGAGGGGCAAGAGCAAGCCCGCGCGCGCCAGCACTCCTGCGAAGCCAGGTCCGGTATCGTAGTACATGATGTCTGGCCCCGTTCCGGCGTCCAAGGTTGTCTTGAGGATATCGCGCATGTTGGGCTGGCTTTCGCGCTTGACCTCGATATCGGGATGAGCTTCATTGAAGTTGGCTACCATCTCGTCTACGGTGATAGCCTCCGCCCCGAACTGATCCCAGAACAGCAGTTGCTTCTTGCCTGCCGCAGGGGCTGCGGCTTCCTGGGGACCCGTCGCTGCCGGGGGCGCGGGGGCGGCTGGCGTACAGGCCGCGACCAGCGCCCCGGTTGCCAGGCCTGCGGACAGACGTAGAAAATCTCGCCGGTTGATCCGTTGCTTCATAAGAGACCCTCCTGTCCATCGAACTTGCACGAAGAGATCGCCCAAAGTAACATGAGCACCTGCTTTCATCGTATCACTTTCTGCCTATTCCAGTCTACAGTTTTTTGCCACACACCTGACGTAGAGATGCCAGACCAGGATGAAGGCGTATGTCCACCGATCGTTCGATAGAGACAGGAACGCTACCTCCCGCTTTTGTAGAGCAGGTTAAGCAGGCGTTGGAACGTCTCTATGACTTCCCGTTCCTACAACTTCACTCTCTGGCCTCGGAACTCGGCCCTGCCGCCGATCATCCCACCGAGTCTCCCGGCCAGCGCCTGCGTCGCGAGCTGATCGCTGCTATCGAGACGCTCAACCCTGGCCCAACCGTCCCCTTTCGCGCGCCTCATGCCCGCCTCTATAACCTCCTGCACCTCCATTACGTCGAAGGGATGACGATTCAAGAGGCTGCCCACGAACTGGGGATCTCTCTGCGCCAGGCCTACCGCGACCTGCGCCGCGGCGAGGAGAGCGTGGCGGCCGTGCTGTGGTCCCGACGCTCTTCCAGGCTCTCCTCAGAACCACGGACGATGGATCTCTCCTCGGTTCAGGCTGAGATCTCGCGGCTAGAGCCACATCCTCGCCCCGTCGACGTGCGCCCGATCCTGCAACGGGCCCAAAACGCTGTGGAACGCCTGGCTCAACAACGCGGCGTGACCTTTCAGGCCGCGCTTCCCGCCGAACCGGTTGTCGTCTCGGCTGACCCCACGATGGCGCAACAGGTGCTGGTCAGCACCCTCAGTCACGCTGTCCAACAAGCCCAACCCGGAACCTTGCGCCTGACCCTGACAGCCAGCGCGGGGCAGGTCTTTTTCACGCTGTGCTATATCCCGGAACCGCACGCAGCCAGCGCGCCTGCGGCGAACCGCGTGGCCTCGCAACTGGCAGATCGTCTGGGATGGGTGGCGCAAGAGAGGGATGAGCCGAACGGCCAACGCACGGTCACATGGCTGATGGCCATGCGCGGCCCGACGGTGTTGGTGATCGACGACAACGAAGGATTGGTGGAGCTGGTAAGCCGCTATCTGACCGGACACGCCTGCCGTGTGGTGTCGACCGCCAGCGGACGAGAGGGGTTGGAGCTGGCCGAGGCCGTCTGCCCCGACGCGATCGTGCTGGATGTGATGATGCCTGAGATAGACGGTTGGGAGGTGCTGCAGACGCTGCGCACGCGCCCCCAGACCTCGGCGACGCCCGTCATCGTCTGCTCCGTCTTCAACGACCCAGAGCTGGCCTATTCCCTGGGCGCTTCCCTTTTCCTGCCCAAGCCGGTGCGCCGCAACGAGGTCCTGGCCGCGCTGCGCCAGCTCGGCGTGGTGTGAAAACGATGGGACTCAAGGCACAGGCCAGCTCTGGCGCTGCCAGCTTGCCGATGGCCGGACTCGGGACTGAAGCAGGTCGTTTGCCATGCACAACCACACGGGATGCGATCTGGCGCAAGCCAGAGGATTGCGGTGCCAGCTTGCGCCCCTTTCGAGGCCCTAATCCTCGCGCCTGGCTCAGCAGCCAGCTCATCCCCAACGCGCGATGGCGTAGATCAAAGCAAGCGAGAGCACTGTGGCCACAGTCAGCGGGATATATTGCTCAATGAACCTCATCCACAACAGATGGATCGCCACAAAACACACCACACCGATGAAGATTCGATCAAACAGGTTGGTTTCCATGGGCAGGAAGCCCTGAGGTCGTCTGGTCCTTGTGCTCATGAGCATGCTCCCATGCGTGGGTGGAACCTGTAACGAGATCACTCGCGCACCGCGCCGAACGTCAGGCCAACCACGATGTAACGCTGCACCAGGGAGAGGAACAGCAGGGCAGGCGCCAGACAGACGATCGCCATCGCCGCCATCTCGCCCCAGTTGGTGCCAACCACGGTCACGAACTCGGCCAGCCCGGTGGTGATCGTGCGCGCGTTGACGCTGGTCAACGTCGCCGCAAACAGGTACTCGTTCCAGGCGAAGATCCAGCTTAGCAGGGCAGTGATGGCGATCCCCGGTGCTGCCAGAGGCACGATAATCTGCCAGATGACCTGGATCACCGAGGCGCCATCCACCATCGCCGCCTCGTCCAGGTCGATCGGAATCCCATCGACGATCCCCTTCAGCAGCCAGATGGCGAAGGGCAGATTGAACACACAATAAGCCAGGATCAGGCCGATGTGCGTGTCAAACAACTGCCAGTTACCCAGCCGCAGGACGCGGCTGTACAGCAGGAACATCGGCAACATGAACGCTGCTGGCGGCGCCATGCGGTTGGTGATCGTCCAGAAGAAGATGTTCTGGTCGCCGGGGACGCGATAGCGCGACAGGGCGTAAGTGGCCAGGATGGCCAGGATCGCCACCAGCAGCGTGTTGCCTGTGGAGATGATCAGCGAGTTGAGAAGGTAACGGCCGTAGACATCGCGCAACAGGGGGCGAATGAAGTTCTCCGCGAAGAACCCGGTCGGATAGAGCTGGAAGTTCCCGAAAAGCTCCACCCGGCTGCGCGTGGACACCAGAAACATCCAGTAGATCGGGAACAGGGTGGCCACCGTCAGCCCGATCCAGACCACGTATGTGAGGACGAGGCCCAGTCGTTTACGTGTGGCGCTCCATCTCATGTGCCCGCCTCACGACGCGCCTGCATGATGCTGGTCAGCAAGAGCCAGCAAAGGACGATGGTAAAGTAAAGCAGCAATACCGACATGGCAGACCCATACCCGTAATCCGTCTTGGGGAACACGACGCGCCAGACGAAGATGCCGACGTAGTGGGTATGCATGCCGGGGCCGCCCCCCGTCAGCATGAACACCTCATCGACGATGCGCAAGGCGTCCATGATCCGCAGGAACAGGGCTGTGAGGATCACGGGGCGCAGCATCGGCAACGTCAGGTGACGCAGGATCTGCCAGCGATTCGCTCCGTCTACCATCGCCTGTTCGAATGGTTCTCTGGGCAGCGCGGTCAGCCCGGCGAGCAGCGTCAGCGTGACAAACGGCGTCCAGTGCCAGACGTCCATGAGCACTGTCGTGGTGAAGGCGTGAGCCGGGTAGCGCCCCAGGTTGTAGTCGACGCCGATCTGCTTCAGGTAGTGGGGCAGCGGCCCCATTCCCGGCATCGTCAGCAGACGCCACGTCGCCCCTACGGCGATGGGCGCCACGGTCAGAGGTAACGCGTAGACAGCGCGGAAGAACCCCTTGCCTCTGAAGTCACGCATCAGCAACTGGGCCAGCAACATGCCGAGCACCATCTCGATGCTGACAGCCCAGAAGGTGAAGCGAACGCTCCGCGAGATCGAGCCTAGAAAGTCCGCGTCGAACACCAGCCGCCGATAGTTGTCAGCGCCAGTGTAGACCAGACCTGCCACGCGGGAGAAGACGTTCCAGTTGAAAAAGCTCACGTAGACGACGTAGAAGAACGGCAACAGTCCCGCGATCCCGAGCACCAGAAGCGTGGGGGCGAGAAGCCCCCACGCCATCTTACCTGACCTCATGGGCGTTATTCGCCGTAGCCAAGCTTGACCAGCTCAGCGTCGATCGCTTGGGCCGCCTGATCCAATGCCTCCTCCGGCGTCAGCTCAGCCGAGATCGTCTTCCAGATGAACGGATCAAGCACCGGGCGGATCGTGTTGTGGAATGGGAACGGCGGCGCGCCGGCGAACAGCGGGCCTTGCTCCTTCATCAGGCTGAAGTAGCCGTCCACCTTCGGATCCAGCTCCACGATCTTGGGATCCTCAAACGTGGACTTGCGCACGATGCGGGACGCCGCGGCAGCGAAGTCGCCCTGGAAGTCCTTGCGAGCCATCCACTGCAGCCAGAGGAACGCCGCTTCCTTGTTCTTGGAGCCTACCGGGACGCCCAAAGCGCCGCCATCATAGTAGCCGATGTATCCCTTGCCTGTCTTGGCCTCATCCATTACGCCAGGAGCGGTGGGCGGCAGGGCCACGCCGACGTTGCCTACGACCTTCGATCGCGTGCTGTCTGTGGCGATCCAGGCCGCATTCTCGCCATAGATCAGGCCCTGCGCGGCGCGGCCAGCGGCGAAGGTGGCAGCGACCTCATCCCACGTGCTGCTCGTCGCCTCGGGCGGGGCGAACTTCAGCATGTCCACATCCCAGAAACGCAACGCTTTCTTCGCCTGCTCACCGTCCAGCGATCCACCATTGGCCGAGGTCGCCTTCCAGTTCTCCATGTTGATGCCCCAGTTGTAGACGCCCCAGGCCGGGAAGACGCTCTCGATCATCTCGTAGGTGGCCGCAGGATGGGTTCCAGCCGTCACGGTAGTGCCATACAGCTCCTGGTCCTTCCCCCACTCCGCGAAGAACTCGGCGATCTGGCCGTATTCCTCCCACGTCGTGGCGGGCCGCAGATCCCAACCGTACTTCTCTTTGAAGGACGCCTGGATCTGGGGATCATTGAACAGGTCCTTGCGGTACAGGTAGACCTTCAGGAACGCCTCGAAGGGGATGCCGTAGACGTGCCCCTGATCATCCTTGAAGTAGTTGATGAAGCTGGTGAAGTCGTCCATGTCGAGGTCGGCGTACACCAACTGCGGGTTCTTCTCCATAAAATCGGTCAAGTCGGTCAGGAACTCACGCTGCAGATAGGCGTAGATGATGTCCTGCTCGACATAGACGAAGTCATAGATGCCCGTCCCGGCCTCCATGTCCTTGATCTCTTTGTCGTACATCTGGTCCCACGAGGTCACCTCGAACTCGACCTTGATGCCGGTCTCCTTCTCAAAGGCCGGCGCCAGGACCTGCTGCATGTACTTGGACGGAGGCGTGCTCTCTGAGATGCCGCGGATGGTGACGCCTTTGTAAGGTTCAGCCGCCTTCGTCCACCAGGAGACCTCCTCCGCCGGAGCAGCCTCCTCCTCGGCCGCAGGCGCCGCTGGCGCGGCAGGGGCGGCCGGAGCGGCAGGCGGCGCACAGGCGATCAGCACCATCGAGGCTACTACCAGGGCGCTGAGCAACCAGTGAATGCGTCGGGAATTCATGGTTTACCTCCTCTACATGCGCGAAAATCAAGGGACGCGGATCCCTACGATCCCGATCGGAAATGCCTGTCTTCGGAGTGGGCTAGCTCTGTATGTCGCCCATCATCACCTCCTCTCGCAGGTTGTCCCACAACGGCGAACGCAGGCACGCGGACGACATCAACTCAGACACACGGCTCCGACGAGCAGTGTCTGGATCATCTGTTTCGTGAGTGTAGCGGTGATTCGGATTACCCGGCGGAATCTGGCGGTTCAAGCCCGCCGAAGGCCATCGGAGCTGCCATGACATGATCACATGAACAAGGCGCTCAGATGCGCTATAATGATAGCATAGCCGCAGGTTTACAGAAGCGCCCGCAGAGGGCGTCAATAGGACATGATTAGGACCGGATTAGGACAATGGGAGCCTTCGAAGAGTTTGAGCAAGACCTTCAGGATGCCCTGGCGCATCTGTACGATCCCATTTACCAGCCTGGCGAGTTGCTCTGGAAGACGATGGGCTATAGGGAGCCGCCCTCCGTGGACAGCCTCAGGGCAGCGATCATCCAGGCGATCGAGCAGATCCGGCCCCCTCTGGATGTCCCGCCGTTGGCTCGCGCCCGGCGCTTCTACGAGCTCCTCTCCTGTCGTTACGTCCATGAGTTGACCCAAAAGGAGACAGCCCAACGCTTGGGGATCACGCCGCGTCATCTACGCAGAGAGCAGCAACAGGCTGTGCGCTTGCTCGCCCAGCGTCTCTGGGAGTGGCAACAGACATCTCCTGCCCCCTCATCTTCTGTTCTGGAGATGAACGCTGGCGACCGGAGCCATCCGGACAGCGATGACCTGGCCTGGCGTGATCAAGTGCGTCAGGAATTGCTCTCGCTGCAACAAAATGCGCCCGGCGTCATCGCCGATGTGAAAGCGGTGATGTTGGCCGCCATCGAGTTGAGCAATGCGCTGAATCCAGGATCCTCTATCGCGCGGCGCATCGATGCCGCGCCTGCCGATCTCCACGTGGTGATCCACCCCTCTGCGCTGCGTCAGATCCTGATCACGGCGATCGAGAAGCTGGCAGAGCAGATGAGCGGCGGCGAGATCACGCTGTCCGCTCGAGGCGTTGGCCATCAGGCGATGATCACGATCGCGGGGAAGCCCATCACCACAGCGAAGCTGCCGCAGAGCGAGTTCATCGAGGAGATGATGACCGCCCTGGGAGGTAGCCTGAAGATCGCACGACAGGACGTCTCAGTGACGTTCACGTTTGGCCTGCCCATTGCCGACGAAAAGATGGTGCTGGTCATCGACGACAATGTCGATCTGGTCCACTTCTATCGTCGCTACACAGAAGATACCCGCTACCAGATCGTCCACATCCGCGAAGGGCAACGGGCGATGTGGGCAGTAGAAACCTATCGTCCCGACATCATCGTCCTCGACGTGATGCTGCCGGACATCGACGGTTGGGATCTGCTCACGCAGTTGCGGCGCCACCGCCAGAGCCAGGCCATCCCCATCGTGGTATGTTCGGTGGTGCGCCGCAAAGAGCTGGCCCTGTCGCTGGGGGCGAGCGCGTACTTGCCCAAACCGGTGCGGCGCCAGGAATTCGTGCGCGCGCTGGATCAAGTCTCAATTGGCCGATAGCAGGATGTCGGACAGCGCCAGGGAACAGCGCAGGATCTTCTCCGGCGACAGTCCCCGGCCGATCGTGCTGACCAGGATGTCACTCACAGGCGGCTGGTTGCTGGGATCTAGGGCCGATACCACGATCATGGGCACGCTTGAAAATGCCGGGTCCCGCATCGTTTCGGACAGGAGTTGCCATCCGCTGCGATCGGGCAGCATGAGGTCCAGCAATATCAGGTCTGGAGGGCGCCTCCGCATTTCACGCAACGCTTGCTCCGCGCTCGATGCGATCATCACGTCCAGCGTGCGGTCGAGGCTCCACAACATGCGCGCCTCTAGCTGGCAAAAGTCCGGATCGCCGTCGACGATCAGGACCCGTCGCACAGGGGTCGGGACCGCTGCAAGCGCTTCTTTCAGGTCAGCTCGCGTCACGGGCTTGCTCAGATAATCCAAAATGTGCTGGTCGAGCCCGCGGTCGAAATGGAGCGGCAGGCAGCACCCTATGATCGGCGTGTCCGCAATCTGCGCTTTCAGCCCCTCCATCGTGGCCAGGAGATTCTCCAACGGCGCTGCGTTGATGACGATCGCGTGCGCCGGATATTGCTCGAGCTGAGACGCCATCTGTCCCAGATCATCGTATTTGACAACATCCCACTCCTCCGGCCAATGATCCATAAGTTCCTGGAGTCCCCCCGTCTCGTCGTAAACTACCGCTCGCTGCCGGTGAGGAAGCCTGGGCAACCGTGATCGCTCATGACGATCCAACCATGTCCACTCCTCGCGAACCCAGCGCCGCGCTTCCGAGACGGTCTGCTCGGGCGGCGCAATGGGAATCTCGAAGCTGAACGTGCTGCCCACGCCGGGGGCGCTCTCCACCCATAGGCGCCCTTTGTGCAGCTCCACGATCTGCTTGCTGATGCTCAGGCCAAGCCCGGAGCCTTCCCTGGCAGGCCCTGCCCCTGCGGCAACCTGGTAGAATGGCTCGAAGATCTTGTCCAGATCCTCGGCAGGGATGCCGCATCCCGTGTCCTGCACCTCGGTGACCACATAGTCGATCTGCCTTCGGACTCGAATGGCAACTCCCCCGCGCTCGGTGTAGCGCGCCGCGTTGCTGAGCAAGTTGAGCAACACTTGCCGGATGCGCGTGCGGTCACAGTACACCTGTGGCAGATCCGGGGGGGCGTCCACGCGCAAGACGAGCTGTTTCTTTTCCAGGAGCGGCTGCACTGCCTCGACGACCACAGCGATCTCTGCGCGCCAGTCCACCCATTCCTTGTGCAGGACGAGGCGTCCCGATTCCGCCTGGCTGAGATCGAGCACATCGTTGATCAGCTTGGAGAGATACTCGCTGTTGCGCTGTACGATGCGCAGGTCCTCCAACAGGCCGGGCGGCAGCGTTTCGCCATAGACCTGTGGCGTTTCCAGAAGGAGATCGGTCAACCCCAGGATCATGTTCAACGGCGTGCGCAACTCGTGGCTGACCTTGGCCACAAATGCGGCCTTGGCGCGTTGTGCCTCCTCGGCGAGCAGCCGCATCCCCGCCAGGCGCTCGTTGAGCAGGTCTAGCTGGCGATTGACGTGCACGAGATCTCCCACAGCCTGCTCAAGCTCGGCATTGCGATTGCGCGCCTCCGACAGCAATTGTTGGGCCTGGTCGTAGTGCTCCCATGACCAGGCGATGACTTGCCGCAGCGGGCGATATACGGCCCACAGTCCCAAGATCGTGAGCCAGACCGACGAGAGCCGGAGCGCCGGGGCGCTCAGCGTGCTCGCGGGGGCCGACGCCAGGATGGCGGCCGACTCTGCCACCCCCATGAGCGCCGCTCCTAGCGGCCCCATCAACGCCATCCCGGCGATCACTGGGATGCCATCGAACATCGTGAGATCGGAGACAAAGAACCAATCGGGCAGCAGATGAACGCCACAGAAGATCGCCAGCACAGTGAACGCGCGGCCAGCCCACGTGTTCCAGCTATCCAGGATCCAGATCAACACTGCCGACAGCCAAAGCACGGCCGCCAGCAACAGGAACGTGGCTCCACCCGACGCGCCCACCCGGACATCGTGTAGCAGGACGAGGAGAAAGCCGCTGGTCGTAAACGCCACGATCAACCACCTGGGCGACGCATACAGCTCCGGCTGCAGCCCAGCGTGCATCTCTCGAATCAGACTCGACATGGCGACCTCCCGATAGAAGCTGTGCGGGGATCACACCGGATCGGTTGGGTATCGCTCATCGTAGCGCGGCTCCAGCACACCGATCAGCGCTCGCAGACAGCGCAGCACTTCCGCCAGTTGTAGCCCACCAGGAGAATGAACCACGAGCTGGCTGCCCCGCTGCGCCAGCACGTCCTCCGCGTAGCTTGTGACCGTCAAGAGCGCTACCGGAATCCCGAGCAATGCCGGATCACGCCGCATCTCCTCCAGGACCTCAAACCCATCCATCCCTGGCATAGTCAGATCCAGCAGGACCAGATCAGGCCGCCACGCGCGCATCGTCAGCAGGCCCTCCATGCCGTCGAAGGCGTGGCGAGTTTCGAATCCCCTGCCGCTTGCCGCCAGCATCCGCTCGATCAACTGGCAAAGACCGCGATCGTCGTCCACGATCAGGATGCGGCGCGCTCCCCCTAACCTCTCGACTTCATCAAGAAGCTGTTGCGCCGTGATCGGCTTGGTCAGGCAGGCTGTGACCGCCAGTTCGTTGGCCACCCACTGGCGGCTGGGCAGCGAGCACTCGATGACTGGCGTCGGCAACGAAGTTTCGATGGGGGCGCGCGAGGTCTCTGGCGGCACATTGCGGATGATCGCCCGCGGGTGATGGAGCAGGACCTCGCTGGTCGCCTGCTCCATGCGGTCCGCCCGGATCACATCATAGTCCTCGATATGGCGCTGGATCAGGCTAGCCACCGCTGGATCAGGGTCTATCACCAGGACGCGCGGCCGGCCCTGCGGCCATGTTGCCTCTACAGGTCGCTCGACATGCAGCCGCGAGATGGGCAGATATTGGTCGGGGATGGGAAGGGCAAAGGAGAATGTCGATCCCCGCCCGACCTCGCTTTCGGCCCAGATGCGGCCATCGTGCGCCTCGACGAAGCGTTTGCAGATGGCCAGTCCCAGGCCGGCCCCTTCGTGCGCGCGGCGCAACGAACGGTCCACCTGGTAGAACTCGTCGAAGATGCGCGCCAATTGATCGGCTGGGATGCCGGCGCCGGTGTCGCTGACGCTGATCATCACCTCGTCGCCGACCCGCCGCGCCGCCACGCGTACTGCGCCGGCCTCGGTAAAGCGCTGGGCGTTGTTGAGCAGGTTCAACAGCACCTGGCGGATGCGGGTGCGATCCACCTCCAGCATGGGCAAATCCGGCTCGATCTCCGCGCTGAGACGGATGGGGCGTCCCCGAAACAGGTCCTGGGCGATCTCCATGACGCCTCGCAGCAACGGTTCGATCGCTGTCGGCTCCTTGTTGAGGGTGAAGCCGACCATCTCGAAGCGCGAGAGGTCCAGAACGTCGTCGATCATCTCCAGAAGGTGGCGGCTGGCCCGATAGATCTGATATACATCCCGGCGCAGCGTCGGCGGCCAGGGGGCGTCGCCATAGATTTCGGGCGACAGGTACATCAGCTCGCTGAAGCCCAGGATCAGGTTGAGGGGGGTGCGCAGCTCGTGGCTGATGTTGGCGGCGAACTGCTCCTTCATCCGGCGCGCTTCCTCCGCCTGGCGGCGCGCCTCAGCCAGCTCGCGCTGTGTGCGACGCTGGATGATGTTGGCCAGCTCCACTGACTTGAGCGCCCGGCTCAGCTCAGCCTGGCGATCGCGCACCATTTCCAGGAGCTGATCAGCCCGCTGTTGCATGGTGAAAGCCCATTGTAGGGCCGTGTAAAGTGTGCGGGTGACCAACCAGGCTAACGCCACTCCCAACGCGAGCGCTGGCCACAGCCCGGCCAGCGGGTACGCGCGCGCGCCGATGCGGGTCGACCAGAAGGCCAACGCGCCGATGAGGCCTGCCGCGCCCAGCGAGCCGCCCGGGATCAGCATGGCGGCCGCGAAGCTCAGCGGCAATCCCCAAAAGGGCAGCCACGGGACGTTCACAACCAACATCGCGGCCATCAGTTCGCCCGTGAACCCCCACACCAGGAGATGGCGCGCCAGGGTGGGATGATCGGGGGCGAGCAAAGAGATCACGATTCCCAACGCCAGGCCAGCGACGACCAGGGCGAATTCGGTTCGGGGGAAAGGTTCGACAGGGAGCAGCGACCAGGCCCCCAACGCGCTGGCTGCGGCCGCCAAAAGCGCGAGGCGGATGGTCAATTGACGGCGCAGATCCTCCAAGTTGGCCAGGGAGGCCGCTGGCGCGGCCGTACGCCGCCGATCGCGCCACGCCCTGATCCCTTGCGCCCACCGCGGCCGCGCCGACTCTCGATCTGACATTGGCCGATCCCTCTCATGGGTGGTGCCAGCCGTGTTACAGGCTGGCTTTGACCTGCTCAGCCGCCGCGCGCGTCATGCCGGGCACAGCCGCCAGCTCCTCCACCGACGCCTGGCGAATGCCCTCCAGCGAGCCGAAGCGCTTGAGCAACGCCTGGCGTCGGCGCGGGCCGATGCCCGGGATCTCGTCCAAGGCTGATGTGAGGGTGGTGGACGCGCGGCGCGCGCGCTGATGGGTGATGGCGAAGCGGTGCGCCTCGTCGCGGATGCGCTGCACAAGGTGCAACGCCTCCGAACCGCGCGGCAGGATGAGCGGATCCGGCGCGCCGGGACGGAAGATGTCCTCATGCTGTTTGGCCAGCCCGATCACCGGCACAACCTCGCGCAAGCCGAACTCTTCCAACACCTCCAGCGCCACGTTGAGCTGCCCCTTCCCCCCGTCCACGATCAGGAGATCAGGCAGGATGGACCAGACGCGATCCTGCCTGCGCGCCTTCTGGCCGGGGTCGGGGGTCGCCGCCGCTTCCACCGCGCGCCGGAAGCGACGCCGCAGCACCTCGCGCATAGCGGCGAAATCGTCGGGATGGCCCGCCTGGCCGACGGTTCGCACGTTGAAGCGCCGGTAATCGGATTTGAGCGGGGCGCCTTTGGCGAAGACGACCATGCTGCCGACGGTGTTGGTCCCCTGTAACGTCGAAATATCGAAACATTCGATGCGGCTGGGAGGCGCCGCCAGCCCCAACCGCTCCTGCAGATCGGTCAACGCCTCGGTTTGGCGATGGGTGTCGGCCTGCCACTGCGCCTGCAACGCCTGCAGCGTCTCGCGCGCGTTATCGATGGCCATCTGCACGAGCTGGCGCTTGGGGCCGCGCTTGGGCACGCTCAACACGACCTGGGCGCCGCGCTTGGAGCGCAGCCACTGCTCGATGATGGCGCGCTCGTCGAGGTCCTGAGGCAACAGGACGTGCTGGGGAACATACGCCGCCTCGTCGTAAAACTGCTTCAGGAACGCGCCCAGCATCTCCCCATTGGCTTCCGAGGTCGGCCCCTCGAGGACGAAGGTCTCGCGGCCGACCAACCGCCCGCGGCGGACGAGGAAGACCTGGACGCACGCCTCGCCCTGGCGCGCATCCTGGGCGAAGGCGATCACATCGGCGTCCTCCTGTTTGCCGGAGACGACCTTCTGTCGCTCGACGATCTGCTCGGCCGCGCGAATCTGATCTCGATAAAGGGCGGCGCGCTCGAATTGCCAGTCCTCGGCGGCGCGTTCCATCTTGGCTTTCAGATCGGCCAGCACTGCTTCCGTCTTCCCTTCCAGGAAATCGCATAATCCCTGGATGATGGCGCGGTACTCCTCGCGGCTGATGGCGCCGATGCATGGGCCGGTGCAGCGTTTGATGTGGTAATAGAGGCAGGGACGCTCATCTCGCCCCGTGATCTCGCGGTCACAATCGAGGTAGGGGAACACGCGCCGCAGGGCGTCGAGGGTCTGGCGCACCGCCATGGCCGAGGTGAAGGGGCCGTAGTAGCGCGCGCCATCCTGGGCCATGCGCCGCACGATCGAGATTTTGGGGAAGTCGTCCTGCCAGTGCACTTTGATGTAGGGATAGTTCTTGTCGTCCTTGAGGCGGACGTTGTAGCGCGGTCGATAGCGCTTGATCAGCTCGTTCTCAAGGATGAGGGCTTCCAGCTCGGTGTCAGTGACGATCCATTCGAGGTCGGCGACGTCTTCGACCAGACGGCGCAGGCGCGGGGGATGGTCGGCGGATGGCTGGAAGTAGGAGCGCGCACGGCTGCGCAGGTTGACCGCCTTGCCCACGTAGATCACGGTCGCGCGCGCATCGCGCATCAGATAGACGCCGGTGCGCGCCGGCAACGTCTCGAGTCGTGCGATCAATTCATCGGAGAGACGAAGCCCCATACGCGTTTTCTCATCCTCGCGTCAGTAAAGCGATGGCCGCGCCCAGCGCCAGGCATGGGCCGTAGGCCATCGCCGCTAATGGCTGATAGCGTCGCTCCACAAGCTGGCGGATGATGACCACGATCGCCCCCGCCGCGCCCGCCAGCGTCCCCGCCAGCAGAGCGGCCACGATGGCCGGATAGCCGACGGCCAGGCCGATGAAGAGGGCCAGCTTGACGTCCCCCAGGCCCAGAGCGGGGCCGTGGCCGGCGGCGCGAGTGCCCAGGCGTCGCAGGAAAGCCACTCCCAGTAAATAAACCACCCCGAAGAATCCGGCGCCCACTGCTCCTCCGGCCAGCGCCGCCGGCCAGCGGGGGCCAACGCCAGCCGCGGCCAGGAACAGCGCCAGCGCCGTCGCCGGCAAGACCACCACGTTGGGGATGCGGCGGGTAGCCAGATCTACGACGCTGATGAGAACCAGGATCGCCAGATATAGAGCCGTCACCGCGCCTTGTATTGTAAATCCCAGACGAGCTGCCGTCAGCGCCCATAAGCCCGCCAGCGCCAGCTCGCTCAGCAGCGGGCGCCAGGGGAGCCGCTGGCAGCAACTGGGACAGCGCCCGCGCAGCCGCAGGTGAGCATAAAGGGCTGGCCAGCCCGGTCGCCAGACCCATCCGCAGCGCGCGCAGGCCGCCGGGCCGATCAAGCGCTCGCCCAGCGCGTTCACGATCCCACCTGCCAGCCATCCGCCCAGGCTGGCGAGCCAGGGCAAACCATTCGACAACAGAGTCCCCATGCTCCTTGACCCCAACCCCAATCTGGCGGTACACTGTCGTCCATGCGTGACGAATGCGGACGAGCGGGTTCACCACATGTCGATTAACTATCGCGACCGCATCAGCGTGATGACGTGGGCTGCCCTCTTCATTTTAGCGGCCGGCTCGCTGATCCCGTGGCCAGAGTGGGCGGTAACCTGGCAGGCGCTCGGCTCGCCGGTGACGTTGCGCCTCGACGAGTCGATCATCCTGGCCATCCTACTGGTCGTTGTCGCCGCCAGCGGCACGGACGCCGTCCTGCGCAGCCATCCGTTAGCGCTGCAAGGGCGCCTCCATCGCACCTGGCCGCATTGGGGCCTCCCCAGCTCGATCGTCGTCGTGGCCGCGCTCCTGACGCCAGCGATGCCCTCGCCCGTGTACACGGTGGGCGCGATCCTTGTCGCTGGCGTAATGCTCGCCGTCGCTGAGGTGGGCGCCTACCACACGATCGATCCCCGAGACCCTCACTATCGCCTGGCCCGCATCGCGCTCAATGCGGTCGCCTACGCAGCGACCCTTGCCCTCTTTTTGCTTGTTTACCGCACACGCGCGCGCAGCCTGGTCTCGGCCACCCTCATCACCGTCATCGGCGCGCTGCTCGCCCTCGAATTGTTGCGTGGCCAGCAACGGCTGGCCGACGCCGCGCTGTTCGCCGTCATCACGGGCATTCTCCTTGGCGAAGCGACCTGGGCGTTGAACTACTGGCGTCCTGTTGGTTACACCCCCAGCCTCATCCTTCTTCTCATTTTCTACGAAGTGGTCGGTTTGGGGCAACACAGCCTGTTCGGTCGGCTCACCCCGCGCGTCCTCTGGGAGTATGGAGCGGTTGCCCTCGCCGGCGTCGTCGCGATCCTGATGATCACACCATAACATAATCTGGCGTCGCTCACCAAACGCGCATCTCTTGAAGGGGAGCGTCTCGTCCTTACGCTCCGCGTGAGGACGGCGCGCGGGCCGCTCCGCGGCCGTGCTGGCGGGGGTATGAGGGCGAGGCGGGTGTAGGGATGCAGAGCATCGCCGAGAGAGACTCGTCCTTACGCTCCGCGTGAGGACGGCGCGCGGGCCGCTCCGCGGCCGTGCTGGCGGGGCGTGGGGGCGAGGCGGGTCTCGTCCGACCCTATCGCGCCGACGCTACTCTGCAGCCCGCGGGCGCAAAAGCATCGCCGCCGTCAGAATGGCGAGCATCCCCAACCACTGCGGGGGCTGGAGCGCCTCCTGGAAGAAAATGTAGCCGAACAGGGTGGCCAGCGCTGGCTCAATGGTCGCCAGCAGGCTGGCGACGCTGACCGGCAGGCGCTGCACGCCAGCGGCGTAGGCCAGGCCGCCCCCTAGCGTCGGCCCGATGGCCATAAAGACCAATCCCCCCAGAAGCAGAGGCGAATGCAGCGGCGCGAGCAAGACCTCCCACGGTTGCAGCAGGCTGAGCAAAGCTGCGCCGATGGCGAACCCGTAGAATTGTACCGTCGTCGGTGAATAGCGCGCTGTGCCGATCTTGTTGAAGATGCTGTACAGCCCGTATCCCAGCCCCGCTCCCAGGCCGCAAAGGATCCCCAAAGCATTGACCTGGAGCGCCCGTCGGTCGTATGCCTGCGCCACCAGGAAACATCCCGCGAATGCCAGCGCCAGCGCCAGCGCGCGCGAGCGGTCCATCCCCTCCCCGAGCCGCTGCCAGGCGATCAATGCCACCCAGGCGGGCGCCGTGTACATGAGCACGACAGCGACCGCCACACCGGTGAGCTGGACAGCATACACATAGACGGCGTAGAAGAAGGCGATGCCGATGGCCCCATAGGCCAGCAGGAGTGGAAGATCGCGTCGCGCCACGCGCAGCCCCTCGCGCGAACGGTCGCGCGTCGCCGCCCAGCCGCCCAGGACGAGCGCCGCGACCGCAGCGCGGAAGGTCACGACCGTCAACGGAGAAGCGCCGAGGTGGAACAGGAGCTTATAGAATGGCCCCAGGCTGGCCCACAATGCAGCGGCCAGCCAGATGAGGAGATAGCCCACCACCCTTTGGTCTTTGGCCTTCTGGTCCGTCACGCCTGAGCGATCTCGCCATCGTCGGTCTCGGGCACCGGAATCGACACGGGCACGCCATACGCCTGCGCCAGCACCTCGACGGGATGGACGGCCGGCCGTTTCGCGCCGTGCGTGATCTGCCAGCGACAGGTCTCGCTATCGCACACGGCTACGGGGCTGCCCACTGTTGCGATCTGCTCAAACAACCGCCGTCCTACCGCCATGGCGATATCGTACTTCTCGCGTTTGTAGCCGTAAGTGCCAGCGATGCCGCAACAATCGGCGTCCATCTCGATCACGGTCAGGCCCGGGATCAGGCTCATCAGGTCGAAGGCCGGACGTCCGATGCCGTGCGCTTTGAGCTGACAGGGCGCGTGGTAGGGCACGGTGGCCCGGATCGGCGTGAAGCCGGTGTCCAGCTCACCGCGCTGCCAGAGGAGGAGCAGGAACTCGCAGATGTCGTAGGTGTGTGCAGCGACCAGGCGAGCGTCCTCGTCGTCGAGGTCGAGGATCGCCTGATAGTCGTGTTTGAGGGTGAGGGTGCAACTCGTCGACGTGCCCACGATCAGATAGCCCTGACGCACCCACGGCGCCAGTTTGCGCAGGTTGCTGCGCCCATAGCGACGCGCGCCGTCGAAATCGCCCTGGGACATGATCGGCAGGCCGCAACAGTTCTGCTTGGGCAGGATCACCTCGAATCCGTTGCGTTCGAGGACGGCGATGGCCGCCTGGCCGACGCGCGGCTCATAGTATTGCGTCGAGCAGCCGTGGAAGTACAGGACCTGCCCACGCGCGCCCGGCGGGAGCGGCTCAGGGCGCGGCGCCTGGCCGAAGGTGAATGGCCGTCCAGGCCGCGCCGCCCCGTGGACCTTCTGGTACCAATCGCGGAACGTGATAGACGAGAAGGCAGGGAAGGGAGCGCGATGGTCGATGCCGAAGAAGATCTCGGCGATCCAGCGCGCCGGCGCCAGGCTGAAGGCCAGGTTCGCTGCGGGAGCGACCGGGCGCGCGATCTTGCCTAATAGCTCAGAGCGGCTGAGGACGCGATTGCGCAACGGAATGCGCTCCGTTTGATAGAGATGGGCGCGCGCCTTGGCGTTGATCTCCATGATCTTCACCCCGTGAGGGCAGACCATGTCGCACACGCCGCAGCCGGAACAGTAATCGACCGACCAGTCGACGGTAGGCGCGCCCGGATCGCGGTAGCGCTGCGCCTGCGGGCCAACGTACTTGGGGCCTGGGAACTTATCGGGCGCCACGATCGCGACCGGACAGGCCGTCGTGCAGATGTTGCATTTGACGCAATGGTCAAGGGTGAGGCGGACATCTTCGCGAGACATGCCAGATCACCTGTGAAGTGAACGATCGGCGGCCAGGATCGCGGCGGCAGCCGCGTAGGCGCTGCCGATCGCTACGCCATCCCCAACGCCGGCGCGTGGGCCGTCGCCGCCAGCGAGGATCGCTCCGGCCACATACAGATTCTCGAACACCACCTGGCCCCGCTCATCGACGGGGCGTAACTCGGAATCGACGGCAACGCCCGTCGCGTAGATCGGGTGAGGGCCAGATGGCTGGCTGGCCAGCCATTCCTCGCGCGCGGGCACGTCGCGCAGCGGCAGGTGGAAGATCGACTCGACGACAGCGCCGGCGGCGTCGGTGAGCAGCCCATGACCGTACAGGCCGCCCGTGGCCAGCACGAAATGGCTGGCCGCGTACCGCACAGGTCGCACGCTCGAGGCGACGAACACGGCGCGCACTCGCCGATCCTCTGTCTCGACCCCCGCCACGGGGAACCCGATCTGAGCGCGGCCGCCGGCTTCCCGAAACAAGGCCCGCCAGGCTTCATAGAGGCGGATGCCGGGCGCAGAAGGGGGCAAGGTCGGGATCTCGAACAACGGGCGGCCAAGCGCGTCGCTCAGCTCGCGCCAGGGCCGCTGGTCGCGCAGGCCCAGGACGGCGGGCAGCCCCACGCGCTCGGCGCCATCGGCCGCCGCTTTGAGCACGCGCAACATTTGCTGGCGCGGGCCAGGTTCGTCCAGCACCCGCGCGATCTCGACCGCAGTGAGCTGGTCGCGCCCGCGCAGCGCGGGCACGTCCAGATAGACGCCGCGCGCCGCGAGGCCGCGTGCGGACAGGTTGGCCGCGGCGTACTGGGGATAAAAGTCGCGCAGGGGGCGGAAGCCAACCAACAGCATCGCGCCGGGCTGCCGCGCGTCGCCTGCGATCATCGATTCGGGCGCCAGACAGGTCGGGCGGATCGTTCCCAGCGCGGTGGGCAATTGCCAGTTGTCCTCTAGCCCGCCGACATAGCGCCAGCCCGCCCGCAGACATTGCTCCTGAAAGTAGGCGAGGGCCTGCTCCAGGCGCGCCGGGCCGATCAACGCGTAAGGGTGAGCAGGATGCTGCGCGATCCAATCCGTCAGCGCCGCGCGCGGCGAAGCCACATCGGCCTCCCCCAAACGCCCCAGAACGTCGACGCAGCCGGAGCTGACATGGGTCGCGCCCACCCCCGCCGCCAACAGCAAAACTTTGCAGCCAGCCTGCGCCAGGAACGTGGCCGCCACCCAGCCAGCGATGCCAGCGCCGATCACGATCACGTCGTAGTGCATGGAGACTCCGGGGACCTGGATGACGATTGACGATTGACGAGTGACGAGTAACGATTGCTCGCGGGCTGTTACACCAGGGGCGGCAGGCGATTCCACCCCATGACCGCCAGGATCAGGGCCGCCAACAACGGCAGGCTCAGGATGACGTGATCGGTGGCCAGGCGTTGCTCAGAGGCGCGCAGGTGAGGTGCCACGCGCACCGCCGATTCGACGATCGTCCCGGCTGCCGAGAGGAGGATCGTCAACACGAAGGCCACTCGCAATTGCAGCAGCAATCCCACGACGAGCAGGGCAACCAGGCCGGCGGCGAGGGCCGTGGCGCGCGCTTGATCGTCGCGCGGGATGCGCGGCCGCGCGCGGCCTTGCGCCCAATGAGCGACGCTGCGCACATGGCGCAGGTTGAGCGCCAGCCAGACGAGCAACATCAAGGCGGCGGCGATCCCCGCGATCTGCGCCGTCATGCGTTCCCCTCCTCCGGCAGCCGATCAACTGCCAGCAGCCCATCGAAGATCCAATCGTCGAGGCAGGCCTGGCGCAATTGGTCGCCCCACAGCACCGGCGCTACCCCCTTCCATCGCTCCTCACGAAAGGCGCGCAGGGCATGATTGGCCTGTGCGACCGGCGTCGCCGCGGCCTCGTGCAACAGCGCTGCCGCCCGATAGATGCAGAAGCCGCCCTGGCACGGGCCCATCCCCAACCGCAGCCCGCGACGGATATCATCGAGATCGCGTGTGCCAGTCTCTCGGATGAAGCCCTCGATCTCATCGCGATGGACCAGCTCGCATTCACAGATAAGCTGCCCCTCGCGGTTCTGGCGCTCGCGCGCTTCCAGACGATGCCCCAGCGCGTAGAAATGCCCTTCCTCTGAGCCAGGCGTCGCTTCGCTGGCGGTGCGACAGGGCTGACGCGTCCCCAACTGCGCGCACACCGTATCAACCGTGTGCTCGGCCATCAGCCGATAGGTCGTGAATTTGCCCCCCACCACGGAGATCAGGCCCTCGACGCCATCGCGCGCGCGGTGGTCAAGGACGGCATAGCCTCGCGTGACCGCCCGCAGGTCGCCCGTCTCTTGCGGCGCGGTCGCTGCCTCTTCGTATAGAGGGCGGACGCCGGCCCACGCTCGCAACGCGCGCAGTTGAGCGAAGCCCGGGATCAGCTTCTCTCCTTCCTCCAGCATGCGGTCGATCTCCCAGCGCTCGATGGGATAGCGGTCGGGGTCGTCGACCGGCACCGACGTGGTGCCGATGATCGAGACGGTGTGCACGGGCACGAGGATGTCGCCGTCGCTGGGGGGATGGCAGCGGTTGATGATCGTGTTCACGAAACGATGGTTCATGGCCACCATCGTCCCTTTGGCAGGGCGCATACGAATCTCGACGCCAGCCATCGCCGCGATCTGCCCCGCCCAGGCCCCGGCCGCGTTGACGACGCAGGCAGCGTGGATGAAGACCTCCTCGTCGCGACGGATGTCGAGCACCCGTGCGCCGACAACGCGATCGCCCTCGCGCGCGAGGCCCAGGACGCGGTGGTAGTTCCAGACCTTAGCGCCATAGGCGCGCGCCGAGGCCGCGTTCGCGGCCACCGCTTCGAACGAATCGCAGGCCGCGTCCGGCACGCGAAAGGCGCGGCGAATCTGAGGGTGGAGCAGCGGTTCCTCGCGGCGCGCCTGGGCCGGGCTGATCTCCTCGACCGGGATGCCGCAGGCGCGGCAGGCGGCGACCCACTGATCGGCGAAGGCCGGATCATCCCACGGCGTGACGACGAACAGGCCGCCCAGGTCCTCCAGGCAGTGGGGAATGATGCGACGCAGGATGCGGTTCTCGGCGATGCACTCGCGCGCCGAGACCGGATCTTTGACCGCGTAGCGTCCACCGGAGTGCAACAACCCGTGATAGCGACCCGTCGTGCCGTTGGCCAGGTCTGCCTTCTCGACCAGGATAGCGCGAAAACCGCGCATGGCCAGATCGCGGACGACGCCGACGCCGGTGGCGCCGCCGCCGATCACAAGCACCTCAGTCTCTTCACGACGCATAGCTGTTCCGCCTATCTCAGCCCGCAGAGGGGACTTCTCTGAGCGTTGGTGTGTGGTCTTATCGCCGAGCATGCAAAAAACTGTCGAAGGATCCCTCGATCTAGCGGCGCGCATTATACCATAGAGCGTCCCACCAGGCTGGCAACCGGCCTGCCGTCGCATTGCGCGGACGGAGAGCGCGGCGCGCCCTCCCAATCTTGCCCCTCCCCGCTGGTCTCGATACGGGCAGCGCTGGGGCGCTCAAACCTCCGTAGCCCCTCCTCCGGCGCTGCCCTCCTCGACCAGCGAGCGCGCCGATCGAGTAGGACGACGCCGGGGAGCGGGCCATCACAGGTGAGGCATCGGCGTCG